>ERZ1106950.10-NODE-10-length-253718-cov-8.027410_pt1 | contig 253718 bp, 242 predicted proteins | sample MGYA00403675_ERZ1106950 | MGnify/ENA primary metagenome ERZ1106950 (study PRJEB35170, sample SAMEA104062410) | human gut metagenome | biome: human gut; feature: human-associated habitat; material: faeces | place: Denmark | collected 2012-06-13 ... | reverse complement strand
TTCAAAGGATTATGCGGCACTACAGAACATAATTTTGCTCACAGCATAATTCTTTTTATGTTCTACAGAGCATAAAAAGAAAAACTGGGAAATGATCGACACTATCCATGGGGCGAACAGCTCAGCAATCATCTACAGCATAGCAGAAACAGCAAAAGCGAATAACTTGAAACCTTATGAGTATTTCGAATATCTGTTGACCGAGATCCCGAAACACCTGGAAGATACCAACCGTGATTTTTTGGCAGAGCTTTTACCTTGGGCCAAAACGTTGCCGGAGCATATCAAAAAAAAGGAGAAAAAATAGACCGGCCGCGAAAGCGGCCGGATAGTTGGCAAGGTACTTTTGGTCTACCGTTTACTATTTTTCTTCACATATTTTATCAATATCTCAAAAGCACTTAATAATAAATCCGCACCCGTTTCTTTCCCGTGATCAGTGTGTCCGTAACAACTGTAAACTCATGGTACTCACCTTCCACGACATTATCATAAATACTTGATGATACTTCTACATCCATAGTTTCTTCACCACAATCTAGGTCAGAAGCATTGACTCTTACATAGTACATTGTTGTAGTTTTGCTCGCACCACTGTAATGTCTTTTCTTCTGATTGTACCCGCTGTCAGCTTTTTTAGCCTTACCTTTCGTTATGACCAGCAGTTCTTTGTATTCTGTTACGGAATCCCGTACCAAAACCTTGCGATAAATAAAAGGCGACAGCAATGCCAACACCACCACCACTATAAGCGCCCACGAAGTGATTTCTGTTCTTTTTGTTCTCTTGGATTTATAAATATCTTTTCTCATTGATTTTCTCCTACTCACTTGAGTCTTTGTTATTCTCTTATCTCCGTCCAGCATTTGCAAATGCAGTGGCAAACTGGATTTTACTTTGTAACTATAACTTTTCCTTCAGAGTCCAGGAGAGGTGCAACACCAGCTCCATATCCGGACTTCCAACAAAGGTAATTAACTCCCGTCTCCTTATCTACAAGAATTTATTATTTTATAATGGTTGCATCATCTCAAGAATGATTCCATCCGGGTCTCTGAAATAAAACGCTCTGCTTTCCCCAAATCCATCTGCCCTGAAATCGAAATACTGCGGTTCAGACAAGCACTCCACATGGTTTTCGATAAGGGTTTTGTAGACAGAATCAATGTCATCCGTGTAAAAGCATACTTCTGAGATAGATGTCGTAAACAAGTCTGATTGTTCTTTATGGATTTTGCTGTCTACAAACTGAATCAATTCAACCAGTGGTGCCTCGATAGCCTTCGAACCATTCAAATATGCAACCCTTGCTTTACAATTTTCTTTACGGAACATTTTATCTGTCTCTTCGCCTTCCATAAAGATTTCGCCTTGAAATTCAAGCCCAAGAACATCTCTGTAAAAAGCAATCGATCGATCTAAATCAGAAACGGTTAATCCAACGTGATAAATTCTTCCAACCATATATTCCTCCTACAATTTCTTTATTTCGTAAAATTCCGATTTTAATGTCTCTATTATACCATAATGATACTATTATAAAAAAGGAAAAAGAGCTCCTTCGAGCTCTTTTGATTCAGTTCTGTAAACTTGAAGTTATCATCTACTACATATAGGTAAAAAACAAATTAAACAAAATAAGGCATAGAATAACAGCAGTCCAAATCCACAGACGAGTTTTTTTTTGCAAAGTTAAATTCAAGATACTTATTCCAGCCAAAATAACAAAACTACCAATAATAGCAGGATAATGTGTTCCACTTGAACCATTTGACCAAGGAGATATACCTAAGGCGATAAAAATTTTATCTCCAATGCAATACTTCGCGCTATTCCATGTGCCACCCAATATAAGACCCAAAACAATCAATAGGACAGCAATAATCCTATTTGTCAACTTCTTACTTTTGCTCATATTATCACCTCATCAAATTCCGATTTGTTGGTTTCATTTTATCATATAGCATCATCATCTTACAAGGCAAAGATCTTCTGGGTAGGACTTACGAGTATTGCATCGCACAGTTTGCTGCTTACGAAGGTGTAAAGGGCGGCGAGTTCTATACACCGTCCAGAATCGTTAAGACAAAAGATAGATTTTTCAGATAAGGGCTTACCGGTTATTAAAATCGCAGAACTGAATAATGGCATTAGTTCTAACACATCGTTCACGCAGGGCGATTATGGCGAAGACGTTTTTGTTCAGTGGGATGATCTTCTTTTTTCATGGTCTGGAAATCCTCAAACATCAATAAATGTTTTTCGGTATCGTCTGCCAGATGGGTGGCTGAATCAGCACATATTTAAGGTGACTGCAAATAGTGAATTGGTTACTAAAGATTTTCTCTACTATTGGTATAGCACCTTTCTTGAAAAATGGTCACAGAAAATGCTGATTTTTGGCGTAAAATCGTCGTTTCTGGAGCTTGGCATCCTCGCCGTTCAGAAACGAGAGTTAATTATCGAGGAAGTTCACATTTTAATACAAATGCCTATATTTTTGGGATTATTGAAATTGTTTGTTGACAAGTGCAGAAATGAATGGTATATTCCTATTTAACTAGTAGGTATAACGGTAATAAAGAATACGTTGAGCAAAGGAGAAGGGTATTATGAAAAACAGAAAATTTGCAGCATTAGTATTAACGACACTGGCACTTGGAACGCTTGCAGGATGCGGAAAAAAGGATCAGCCGGAGCAGAATCAGACACAGGCAGAACAGTCTGCTACTGAAAGCACGGAGAAGGCTGATGCAAGCTCCGAGGCAGCAGAGGTCAAGACCATCCGGGTCGCAAACGCAGCGATGCCGAAACCATATTCCTATCTTGGCGATGACGGCGAGGTAACAGGATATGATATTGATGTGATCAAGGCAGTGTTTGACTATCTCCCGGAATATGATATGGAACTGACGGTGACAGAATTCCCGTCCATTCTGGCAGGTATCGACTCCGGCAGATACGATATTGGTATCAACTGCTTAAAGTACACAGCAGAGCGCGCGGAAAAGTATTTATTCTCTGATCCATATTTAGATGACTTTTCTGTAGTCGTTGTGCCGGAGAGCAATACTGATATTAATTCCCTTGCAGACCTTAACGGTAAGTCCACGATCGAAGTTACCGGTACTGTGGGCGGTGAGCGCATGGAAGATTACAATAAGAGAACAGGCGCAGGAATTGAGATCAACTATTCTGATGCCGATTACTCTGTACTTCTCCAGGAGCTGAACGACGGAAAGTATGATTTCATGTATTTAAACCGTCTTACATATGAGAAATACAATGAAGAATTCCATTATAACCTTCGTACTTTTGAACTGACAGATGAAGAAAAGAATACATATACGGATGGTGTTGACACAGAACTGACCTACATTATGGCATCCAAGACCGATGACGGACAGAAGCTGATCAGCCGTGTAAATGACGCGATAGCAGCATTAAAGGAAAACGGTACTCTGGACCAGCTTGCAGAAAAATACTTTGGAAGCACGGAGTATGTTCCGGAATAGTCCAAAAGATAGAAGGTAAAAAGAATGCCAGATTTATTTAACGTATCGTACATAAAAGAATATTTCCCCCAGATCATGGCGAATTTCCCGATCACACTGGAGATTACGATCGGCTCCTTCATTCTCGGCGTGACACTGGCACTGATCTTTGCCATCATCAAGATGAAAAAGATTCCGGTTCTGTATCAGGTAGAGGTGTTTCTTGTATCCCTGATCCGCGGAACACCTATGGTAATTCAGCTGTATTTGTCCTTTTACGGCATTCCTATCCTCATTAAGTACATGAACTACTTTTTTGGGTGGAATATCGATGTCTACGATATGCCGGCCATGGTATATGTGATCGCCTGCTTTACGATCAATGAGGCGGCATACAATTCCGAGGTAATCCGCGCAGCGTTTGGTTCTATTGATAAGAGCCAGAGAGAAGCCGCAAAGGCACTTGGAATGAATGGAGTCCAGATCCTGACCCGCGTGATCATTCCGGAGGCATTTACAGTGGCGCTGCCGACGCTAGTCAATTCTCTGATATCATTAATGAAAAGCACGTCTTTGGCATTTACCTGTGAGGTAGTGGACATTACTGCAAAAGGAAAGATCCTTGCAGGAAGAAGTTACCGCTATTTTGAGGTATATGTAACACTGGCACTGATCTACTGGGCAAGTACGATCGTTATCGAGCGGGTTGGCCATTGGCTGGAAGAAAAATGGAAAATTCCGGGGAGGCAGTGATAGATGATAGAAATTAAAAATCTGAGCAAACGATTCGGAAAGAATGTGGTTCTTGATAATGTGAGCCTTGAGATCCATCCGGGCGATGTGTTGGGAATCATCGGATCTTCCGGAACAGGAAAGTCCACACTTCTTCGCTGCATCAACTTCCTTGAAAAACCGGAAAGTGGCATCATCACGATCGATGATGTGGCTGTAGACGCAAAGCATCATTCTTCCAAAGAATGTCTCCGTCTGCGCCAGAAGACTGCAATGGTATTTCAGAACTTTGGACTGTTTTATAGGAAAACGGCGCTGCAGAATGTTATGGAAGGTCTTGTGGTCGTAAAGAGAATGCCGAAAGAAGAAGCGGCAGCTATTGCGAGGGAAGAACTTGCAAAAGTTGGTCTGGCAGACAGAGAGAATTATTATCCCTCTCAGCTTTCAGGCGGGCAGCAACAGAGAGTTGCGATCGCCCGTGCCCTTGCGATGAAACCGCAGCTTCTGCTGTTTGATGAGCCGACATCTGCCCTGGATCCGGAACTGGTCGGAGAGGTTTTGGAGACGATAAAAAAGGCGGCAGAAGAAAAAAATACGATGATCATTGTATCGCATGAAATGAATTTCATCCGTAGAGTAGCGAACCGGATCATTATGCTGGACGGCGGAGTGATCATTGAGGATGGAACGCCGGAGTAGGTGTTTAATCATCCGACCAGTGACAGGGCGAAGGACTTTTTCAAACGGATGCTGGCGGTACATGGAGAGGAAAATTAAATATAAGATGAATCAGTGGGCTGTACTTTTTGAGAGACAGCCCACTTTTTATGGATCAGGAAAATTCAGGAAATTCCCTGGTGCACAAATTTTTTATAGACAAAGTTTTGACAGGGTGAAAACTTACAAATTGTGCGGCAGGTCAGATGTAATGAGCGAACGGCAATATTCCCGGATCATTTCTAAAAAATCCCTCGCATGCTGCGGCAGATACCGGTTTTTCCGATAGGCGGCGATGGTAGTTGTGAGAGCCGGTTTATGGCCGACGGAGAAGCAGAGGGCGCGGTTTCCGGTGTACTGGTTTTCATGGTGGAAATAGCTCTCCGGGGCGAAGGCAGCGCCGACGCCGTCCATAGCCAGATGGATCGACATAGAGGAGTTTCTCGTGTGGAGAGAGACCGGTGGGTTGATGTTGTACTCTTGAAAGAGATCCAGGGCGATGCCGCCGGTGTTCTGGTCCGGGTAGAGGAGAATGAAGTTTTCCTCTTTTAATAGGGAAAGATCCAGCCATGGGTAGCGGAAGCCGGGGCGGGTGATGGCTTTTGCGGCGAGAGGATGGTTTTCATGCAGGACCAGAACGATTTCCTCAGAGCGCAGGATCTGGTAATCCATGGTCTCGGGAAATTCATGGATATTGTAAAGGGTCAGGTCGATGGATGAGGTCTCCAGACTGTTCTCTGCAATGAAATTTACAGCTTCCATGATATTTAAGGTCACATAGGGGTATCGTTTATGAAACGGCGCCAACATCGGTTCGATCAGCGTGCTGCCCATCATGATCGGCACGGCGATGTTTAAACGGCCGCGCTGGCGGTGAGCGATATCGTCGTATTCCTGCATCCACTCATCGCCGCAGGCAACGATCTGTTCGGCGTAGTGGAGGTAGCGTTCACCCATGTAGGTCGGGTAGTAGCGGTTTTCGTGGCGGCTGAACAGCGGAGCGCCGAGACGTTCTTCCAAGTTCTTTAAGTACTTGCTCAGGGACGGCTGGGAGATATAAAGGGATTCGGCGGCTTTGCCGATGCTCTGGTGGCGGGCGATCGCCAGGATATAGCGGGCTTCTTTTAATTCCATACAGGGCCTCCTCATAGCTTTACTGCATAAAAATTATAGATAATATGTATTTGACGTATAGTATATCACTTTTTATAATGAATGTAAAATATAAGTGCAATTGATGAAAAAACAAATATTTATAAGAAACACTAATTAAAATTCATTACGCACAGTTAAGAAAGGGGCAAACCAATGAAAAAGAGCAGTGCATGGTGCATGCTGGTTCCGGGACTGGTGATCTTATTTCTGTTCCTGATGATCCCGCTGCTTCGCGTTCTGGTTCCAAGCGTGTTTACGGGAGATTACCCGTTCAGCGCATACGTGGACTTTTTTAAGGACGAGTATTACAGAAAGATCTTTTTGAGAACCGTGAAGATCGCGGTCATCACCACCTTTGTCTGTATGGTGGGCGGTATTCCGACGGCGTATTTCATCAGCCGCTGCGATAAGAAATGGAGAGGTCTTCTTCTCTCTGCGTCGATCTTCCCGATGATGACGAACTCCGTTATCCGAAGCTTTGCATGGATCAATATTCTCGGCAGCAACGGGATCATCAACAAGGCAATGATCGCTATGGGACTGATCGAGAAGCCGATGAAGCTTCTCTACACTGATTTTTCCATCATCATTGGTTCTGTTTACCTGTTCCTGCCGTTAATGATCGTGACAGTTGCCGGTGTTATGGAAAATATCGATGATGACATGATGGAGGCGGCACAGAGCCTCGGAGCTTCAAGAACGGAAGCGTTCATGAAGGTCATTTTCCCGATGAGTCTTCCTGGAATCATCGTCGGCGGTATTCTGGTATTTACCGGAACCCTGACCGCTTATACGACGCCGCAGTTATTAGGCGGCAACTCCAACATGGTCATGGCGACCCTGATCTACCAGAGAGCGATGTCCGTCAGTGACTGGACCGGCGCGTCCGTGATCGCCCTCATCATGATCGTTGTAACCCTGGTTGTGATCAAAGGATTTAACGCTCTGGCCGCACGGCTGGACCGCAGAGGTGAAGATTATGCGTAAAAATAAAGTGCTGACCATATGGGCAGCAATCGTATTTGCATTTTTGATGATCCCGTTACTGATCATCACCGTAACAGCATTCGGCGGCGGAAGCGCCATCACATTCCCGATCGAGTCCTTCTCGACGAAATGGTTCGCGAACGTGTTCGCGTTAAAGTCTTTCCGCAGATCATTCCTGACCAGCCTTGAAGTCGCGCTCCTCGCGACATGCATCTCTCTTCTGGTCGGAATCCCGGCGGCTTATGCGCTGGCGAGATCCGGTTTAAAAGGAAAGCAGTTATTAAAGTCCATCTTCCTTTCCCCGACCATCGTTCCGGGAATTGTAATCGGCTTTATTATGTACCAGTGCCTGATCCTGACACTCAGGATCCCGGTGTTCGCGGGACTTCTCGCAGGACACTTTATGGTGACACTTCCGTATGTGATCCGCGTAGTCGGTTCTTCGATGGAGCAGTTCGACTTTTCGATCGAGGAGGCGGCGTGGAGCCTCGGATGCCCGAAGGGAGCGGCGTTCTTCAAGGTCGTTCTTCCAAATGTGACCTCCGGAATTTCCTCAGCATTCATGCTGGCGTTCATCAATTCCTTCAACAACATTCCGGTGTCCATGTTCTTATCCGGACCGGGAGTTTCCACATTCCCGTCAACACTGATGAACTATATTGAATACAACTATGATCCGACCGTATCGGCGGTTTCCGTACTTTTAATGGCAGCTACCGTAGTCATCATGGTGATCGTAGACCGCACACTGGGTATCGCAGCCCTGGCGAAATAAGGAGAATATGACCATGGCTTTTATGAGTTTAAATGGAATCGACGTAAGTTACGATAAAAAGAAACAGATATTAAAGGGGCTGAATCTGGAAGTCGAGGAGGGCGAGCTCGTATCCCTCTTAGGACCCAGTGGCTGCGGTAAGTCCACGACACTCCGCGTCGTTGCAGGCTTTATCGACCCGCAGGGCGGAACCTTCACATTAGATGGTGAGGACATGACAAAGGTCCCGGTCCACAAGCGTCAGTTCGGTCTGGTATTCCAGAGCTACGCCCTGTTCCCGCACTTAAGCGTTTATGACAATGTAGCGTTCGGACTCAGAACAAGAAAGATGGACAAGGATGTGATCGACAAGAAGGTCAGGGAGATCCTTGAGGTCTGCGGTCTGACAGAGCTTGCCGATCGTTTCCCGAAGCAGATGTCCGGCGGACAGCGCCAGAGAGTTGCCCTCGCGAGAGCACTTGTCATCGAGCCAAAGTTACTGCTCCTGGATGAGCCGTTATCCAACCTTGATGCGAAATTAAGACTTTCCATGCGTGTGGAGATCAAGAGACTCCAGAAGCGCCTTGGAATCACCACATTGTTCGTTACACATGATCAGGAAGAATGCTTCTCCATCTCCGACAAGGTGGCCGTTATGAACGGCGGTGTCATCGAGCAGTTTGACACACCGGAGAACATTTACAGGAGACCGGCGACAGAGTTCGTCGCGAGATTCATCGGTTTCGAGAACTTCCTTGAGCTTGCGAAAAAGCAGGACGGCGTCTACACAGCACCGGATGGAAGTGAGTTCTTAACTTCCATGGATCTCGATTGCGAGAAATTCGCGGGAACGATCCGCCCGGACGATATCTGTCTGGCAGATGATGTTCAGACAGAGAATGTCTTAAGCGGTAAGATCGGTGTCCGCACATTCCTCGGGAAGAGCTACCAGTACGAGGTTGAGACTTCCGCCGGTGTCCTGAAGGTAAATATGGGAACTGACCATGTTTATAAAGAGGGCGAGGAGATCCGGCTGTATCTGCCGAAGGATAAACTGATCCTGGTGAGAAGATAAAAATTAACTTAGTGATCCATCGCGGGGGCAGAGATTCTGTCAACGCGAAGAAATATTATCTCAAAAGAGAGAAAGAGGAGAAAAACCATGAAAAAAACAGCAGCAGTTGTACTTTGCGCAGCAATGATGCTTACCGCCTGCGGCGGCGCATCCACAACAGAGACCACAGCAACAGGAAGCCAGGCAGCAGGCTCTGAGGCAGCTTCTTCCGCAGAAGAGACAAAGGCAGCTTCCGGAGACGCACAGAAGCTCGTATTATCCACATACGGCCTCAGCGAAGATATCTCCGAAGAAGAGGTTTACACACCGTTTGAGAACGAGTTCAGCTGTGAGATCGTTACTGAGACAGGCGGCACAAACGACCGTTATACAAAGTTAGCGGCAGACCCGAACTCCACCATCGATGTGATTGAGCTCTCCCAGGCTATGACAGCGAAGGGCACTGACGAGGGACTTTTCGATACGATCGACTTAAGCAAGATCCCGAATGCTGAGAAGCTGATCCCGGCTGCAAAGGAGATTGCAGAGGCAGGACAGGGTGTTCCGTATACCATCAATAGCATCGGCATCATCTACAACCCGGAGCTTACAGGATTTGAGCTCACAAGCTTTGATGACCTTTGGGACGAGCGCCTTGCAGGCATGGTTTCCATCCCGGAGATCACAACAACATTCGGACCGGCTATGGTTTACGTTGCAAGCGACCACGCAGGCGTTGACGTAACAACAGACAACGGCGAGGCTGCTTTCAAGGCACTTGCTGACTTAAAGCCGAACCTTGTTAAGACTTACACAAAGTCTTCCGACTTGATCAACATGTTCACATCCGGTGAGGTTGCAGCAGCAGTTGTCGGTGACTTCGGCGTTCCGACGATCGTAGCCGCTAACCCGACACTTGTTTACGTTACACCGGACGGAGCTTACGCTAACTTCAACACCATTAACGTAACAAAGAACTGTGCGAACAAGGAGCTTGCTTACGAGTACATCAACTACCGTATCAGCGAGGAGCTTCAGACAAAGACTGGTAAGGCATTAAACGAGGCACCGACAAACAAGGACGTTACATTCACTGAGGAAGAGTCCAAGGATATGACCTACGGCGACAAGGCTGCAAAAGTTAAGGTTGTTGACTATGCTTTTGTAAACCCGATCTTAAATAACTGGATCGACCAGTGGAACAGAACGATCAATAACTAATAACGAGGAATTTTATATGAGACCCGATTTCATTCTGAAAAATGTCATGGTCTATCAGACCTTCAGACAGTGTTTTGAAAAGCGGGATGTGGCAGTTGCAGGGGAAAAGTTTTATTGCGTTTCCCCTGCAATTTCATATCCGGGAGTGCGGGAGATCGACGGCAAAGGCAGATACATGCTGCCTGGTCTCGTGGATATCCATATGCACATCGAGAGCTCGATGACATATCCGGGCGAGTTTTCAAGGATCACGCTTCCATATGGAGTGACAACGGTGGTTGCCGATGCCCACGAGATGGCGAACGTGTTCGGCATGGACGGCATCCGGGCTTTTATGGAACAGAAGACGAAGCAGGATATCTTCTGGGCGATCCCGTCCAGTGTACCGGCGACAAATGAGAAGTTAGAGACAGCCGGGGCGTCACTTGGTGTAAAGGAAATTTCTGAGATGGCATCCTTAGATGGAGTTCTCTGCCTTGGAGAGATCATGAACTATAAGGATCTCTCAGCAGAAGGCGAGAGCCGGACGAGGGATCTCATCAATGTGTGCCGGAACGCGGGAAAGAATCTCCGAATCGAGGGGCACTGCCCGGGACTTACGGGGGCGGATCTTAACCGCTTTATCTATGAAGGTGTTGATGCGGACCACACCCAGCAGACTCCACAGTCAGTGATGGAGAAGACAGAGCTTGGGATGTTTCTGGAGCTGCAGTTCAAATCCCTGACGCCGGAGGTCGTGAAGACCGTCTGCGACAATGAACTCTATGAGAATGTGGCGCTGGTGACGGATGACACGATGGCAGATAAGCTTCTGACCGGACATCTCAATAAGATTATCGAGACGGCTGTGAGGGCGGGGATGCCGATGGAGAAGGCGATCTACTGCGCGACCTGGACACCGTCGCGGCGGATGCATCTGGATGACAGAGGGATGATCGCGCCGGGAAAGATCGCAGACTTTATGCTGCTGGATAGTCTGGATGGGATCGATCCGGTTGTGGTTTATAAGAAGGGCGAGTGTGTGTACTGCAAGGACGAGGAGGCTTACGGTGCGGCAGAAGCTGCGGCGTGCAGTTTCCCGGCTTCTTTCTACCATACGATCAACTGCCGTCCGGCGGAGATCTCCGACTTTGTGTTAAAGGCGGAAGATCCGGACGCGAAATGGGCGGAAGTCAATGTCATGAAGATCGGTACCTTCGGAACGGCGACCACGCCGGTGAAGCGCAGAGTCGAGGTGAAGGACGGTGTGCTTGACTGGAAGTCGGCGGGACTTTCCCTTGCAGTCGTTTTCGAGCGGTACGGCAAGAATGGAAATGTCGGATATGGTCTTGTGGAAGGAGCGCTGACGAAACCGGGCGCTGTGGCCACCACGTGGTCCCACGACAGCCATAACCTGTTTGTCCTGGGAACAGATGAGAACGATATGAAACTGGCCCAGAGGCGCGTCCTGGAGCTCCAGGGGGCATATGTGGTATTCGCCGGAGGAAAGTCCCTGGCGGAGGCGAGACTTACAATCGGCGGCATCGTTTCGGATCAGCCGATCGAGGTCCTCGGACAGGAACTGAAAGAAGTCCGGGCGGCGATGGAAGGTCTCGGATATGTGAACAACAACGTGATCATGTCCATGTCCACGCTTTGTCTGCCGGTTTCACCGAAGTTAAAGCTCACGGATCACGGGCTTTTGACGGTGCCGGGGCAGGAACATGTGCCGTTGGTTGAGAAGTACGGGAAGTAGTTTTACGGCCAGCCGCCGGTTTTCTCCCCGGATAGTGGAAGAGCCGGATCAGATCGAAATTATGAAGGATGAAATTAGAACGATGAAGAAGATTATCAAAAACGGCATTGTTGTGACGATGAACGCGGCAGGTGATGTCTGGGATCATGGTTATGTAATGTTTGAGGATACGAAGATCCTGGCAGCAGGACCGGAGGAAGAGCTTGAGAAGGCGCTTCAGGAGCTTACTGCGCAGGGGATCTTAAAAGCGGGCGAGACCTTCGAAGAGATCGATGCGAAGCGCGCCATCGCGATCCCAGGCCTCGTAAACACCCACTGCCACCTCGGAATGATCCCGTTCCGCGGTCTCGGGGACGACTGCAAGGACCGCCTGCGGGTGTTCCTGCTTCCGATGGAGAATCAGGCCATGGACGCGGAGATGGCCAGGCTTTCCACGAGATACGCCATCGGCGAGCTGCTGCTTTCCGGCGTGACGACAGTGCTTGATATGTACTATTTCGAGGAAACTGTGGCGAAGGTCATGGACGAGATGGGGATCCGCGGAATCGCCGGTGAGACGGTGATGGAAAAGGATTCCTGCGACAGTAAGAACGCGGATGAGGCAATCCGGCGTGGAATTGCCCTGATCGAGGCGTACAAAGATCACCCGCGCGTTTCCGGAGCGATCACGCCCCACGGAACCACCACATGCAGCCCGGAGACCTTAAAGAGGGCCTATGAGGAGGACGTGAAGGCGGGAACCGTATTTACGCTCCATGTGGCGGAGATGGACTACGAGATGACCCAGTTGAGGGAACAGTATAATATGACGCCCATTGAGTTTATGGAGCATATCGGTGTCCTCGGCCCGAATACGCTGGCGGCCCACAGCATCCGCACGACGGAACATGATGTGGAGATCCTCGCAAAGCATGGCGCGTCCGTTGCCCACTGTATCGCCTCCAACACGAAGGCCGCAAAGGGCGTGGCTCCGGTGTCACTGATGCATAAGCACGGCATGTCCGTCGGCTTCGGCACCGACGGTCCGGCGAGCGGAAATACGTTAGACCTGTTCATCCAGATGCGGATGTGCGAGAACTTCCACAAAAATGAGCTCCACGACCGCAGTGCGTTCCCGGCAAAGGAGGTGGTCTCCATGGCGACCATCGAGGGAGCAAGAGCGTTAGGACTCGGTGATATCACCGGTTCCATCGAGCCTGGAAAACAGGCGGATCTCGTCCTCGTAGAGACCGACTCCCCGAATATGTTCCCGGTATACGATCCGTATTCGGCGCTTGTGTACAGCGCGATTGCATCGAATGTGAGAGATGTTTATGTTGCGGGTGAGTGCCTTGTAAAGGAAAAGAAGCTTGTCCGTGAGGACTTCGCGAAGATCAGGAATGACCTTCGGGAGAAGATGGAGCGGACAGCGTTTAAGGATATGAAGAATCTGGTGTAGAAGATAGAAAAACGGCTGATTTTACGATGAATGTAAAATCAGCCGTTTTTATTACAATGAAAAGTTCATTCTGGCTATTCCTAAGAACAAACTTATTTAGGCAATACGGTATAAATACGATAGATAAAAGCACCGTAATGCAGTCAGTCAGAGCCTGACCGTAGATCATGTTATATGGCAGAACCGGAGGAATGTCAAGGATAGTTCAGAAAGTGAAATATCTAATCCACCAGCTCATTCTGATGTCTCGACAAATGCTCATAGGGCAGGATCAGGCGTCCGCGGTAGAGGCCGCAGCCATCGTTTACGAGGTCATTATTGATGGCGGAGAACATGTTTACGTCGAGGTCGGCAAGGTTTAAGGTTACGAGGCGGCGGCAGCGCTCGTAGGCTTCATCAAAGTAGACGCATTCGCCCACAGGGATCTCGTCGCGGCGGGCGCGCTCGCCCTCCTGGCGCTTCTCGTAGCTTAAGTGGTTGGCGACACCGATCTCCGCAATATCGTCCATGTGCTTTGTGCGGAGCTGGACTTCCATATAGCTGCGGGAGCTGTTGTCGTAGAAGGTGATGTGGAGTGACTGGTAGTCCTCAGAAGTATTTCCACAGATATAGTCGCGATAGTAAGGCTTCACATCATCGTTTAATAACGGCGAGGTGCTTTTCTTCACACCGTAGGCCGGTTCCGCGGTAAATCCCCGCTCTTCGAGAAAGCCCGGAAGTTCGTTGGCGATCTGGTAGAGGTATCGGAGGTCAGCTTCTTCCTGAGATTCATCAGGTTTCAGGTAGCATTTCGGCAGGGAAGTCACGATCCGGTATGCGATCAGGTCCCGAAAACAGCTGAGGCGCTGCTTGAGTTCGGAAATCGACGGGTAGGCCTTATTTTCCATATAGTAATCATAGATATATTCGACGATGTAGCCGTTGAACTTTGCCTCCGCGCGGATCAGGGATTTGATGCGTCCTTTGAAGTTAAAGGCCAAAAGCGGATATTCCTTCGCCATATGGATATAGAATTCCCGGATCTTCTGGGACTGGGCAGTAAGGAAATCATTGTGCTCGAGCAGCTCCCGGATCTGGAGCAGAAAGTTCGCATGCATCAGGTCGATCTCATTGCCGGTGCATTTTGCCTCTTTCTTCAGGTCCTGGCTGTAGTTTTTTAAAATTTTGAACATGGTATCGCCGGAATAAAGATAATCATTTAATGTAACCATGGATGTCACTCCTCTGTCGTAGATAATTACATTTTACCAGAATTACCGTCATTGGCAAGAAAAATCGCTTGCCTTAAAAGTTAGTCTATGCTAACATATCACAGACAACTGTACGACAGCGCATGTTTATGAACGGGAAGGAATTAAAAATGGAGATCAAACAGCTGGAATATTTTGCGGCGGCGGTGGAGTATGGGAGCCTGAACCGCGCGGCAGAAAATATGCTCAGGAGGTGGCAGAAATATGCTGGAGATCGGAATGATCTGTGCAGAAGCAGGAGAAAAGATCGCCAGGGTGTCTGCGAACATGGCAATGGCAGCGGATATGGAAGTGCGTGCCAGCTCCACAGCGACCACCGGCGCGTACAGCAGCGCTTGCCAAAGAGGTCTTCCTGCGATCCTCATGGAGCGCGGAGGCGGCGGAAGATTTACGGACAGCGAAGTTCATGCATATAAGCGGGATGTGAAGAATATTATGATCCGCATGGGACTTCTTTCCGGTGAAGAGGTTCATACAGTGCAGCAGAAAAATGTGACCAGAGCAGAGTATCTGGAGGCAGAGACAGATGGATTGTGGTATCCGGTATTTTCCGCAGGAGATACGTTCGCGGGAGGTGCGGTTCTGGGAACGGTGAGAGATATCTGGGGAAACCTTTTACTGGAGTATCGGGCAGACTATCCGGGAATCATTCTGTACCAGACGGTGGGTCTTGGCGTGAAGACAGGGGATCCGCTGATCGCTTATGAGGAATATGCGGATAGATAAATGATAGATGTGAAATAAAAATGTCAATAAAAAGCCATTTTATGGGAAAGTCCTGGAATTCAGGAGATATCCATAAAATGGCTTTTTATGCTGCCATGCATACGAAAGAAGCTGCCGGCGGCAGGTTTCGCAGGCGCGCATTGGAGCAAACAGGATATTAAATCTTAAAGCATTTCTGCAGCTCCCGATACTGTCCGAGAACCAGGATCGTATTGCCGTCTTCAAAGACGGTTTCCGGCTTGACGGAGAAATCCAGAGTGCCGTTTCGCCGGACGGCAATGATGTTGATGCCGTATTTTTTCCGGATATCGATCTCACCTACGCTCATACCGACCCAGCGTTCCGGAAGATCTACCTCATAGATATCGTAGTCGCCTTCCAGATTGACAAAATCAAGAATGTGGTTGGAGCTGAAGCGGATCGCAGTCCATTTCGCAAGCTGCTGTTCCGGGTAGACGACCTGATCGGCACCGTTCCGCAGAAGAAATTTCTGGTGAACATCACTGGAAGCGCGGGAGACAACGAGCTTTGCGCCGAGCTCCTTTAAGAGTGACGTTGTTTCAAGGGAACTCTGGAAGTTATCGCCGATCGCGACGATGCAGGCATCAAAATTGCGGATTCCCAGAGAGGAAAGGAAGGACTCGTTTGTACTGTCACCGATCTGTGCTTCCGTCACATAGGGAAGGACTGCGTTGACGCGTTCCTCCGTACTGTCAACGGCCATGACCTGATGTCCGAGGTTGTGAAGATGCATGGCAACATGTTTTCCAAAACGGCCGAGGCCGATCAAAAGAATTGATTTCATAATTTTCTCCTTAAATATATTATCCGACGGAAATTTTTTCCTGCGGGAATTTTCCGCACTGAATCTTGTACCCGGACATGGTCGCGTAGATGATCGTGAGTCCGCCAACGCGGCCGATGAACATAAATGCGATCAGGATCAGCTTCGATGGAACGGAAAGTGTCGGGGTGATCCCGAAGCTCAAGCCTACCGTAGCAAGCGCAGAAATCGCCTCAAACAGACACGGTATAAGAGGCAGGCTTTCCAGAATGCTGAGCGTCATGGCACACAGGATACCGAGGCTTGTATACATGAAAAGGATCGCGATCGCTGTGGCGACAATATCGGGGATAATGCGCCGTTTAAACATTTCCGGGCTGTCCTTTCTGGCAAAGACAGCAGTCGCGCAGGAGATCAGAACGGCCAGAGTGGTCGTCTTGATTCCGCCGGCGGTGGATCCCGGACTTCCTCCGACCAGCATGAGAAGGATCATAAGGAACTGGCCGGATTCCCGCATGGAGGAAAGATCCGCTGTATTAAAACCGGCAGTTCGCGTTGTCACCGACTGGAATAAGGATACAAGGATCCGTTTTCCGGCCGGGATATCCTGAAATTCCAGAAAAAAGAAGAGGATAGCCGGGATAAAGATCAGTGCCAGCGAGTAGGAGAGGATGACCTTACTCTGCATCCGGTATCGGGAAATATGGTGCCGGTTTCTGTAAATATCATCCCAGGTCAGAAAACCGATTCCGCCGATCACGATAAGCAGGATGATCACGAGATTGATCAGCGGGTCATATGCGTAGGATGTCAGGGAGGAATATGCTCCCCGGACACCAAGCAGATCGATTCCGGCGTTGCAGAATGCGGATACGGAGTGAAATAAAGACATCCAAAGTCCCCGGAAGAGACCAAAATCGCGGCAGAATACAGGTGCCATCAGGAGAGCGCCGATCAGTTCGATACCGAGAGTGACTCTTACAATAAAACCGGTCAGGCGGACAATTCCGCTGAGCTGAGGGGCAGCGACCGATTCCGCCATGATACTCCGCTGGGAAAGACCAATCTTCTTTCCGGAGAGGATCGTAAAGGAAGCCGAGATCGTCACAACGCCGAGGCCGCCGGTCTGGATCAGAAGCAGAATTACGGCATGTCCGAAGGAAGACCAGTAGGTTCCGGTGTCACAGACCACAAGACCGGTCACGCAGACGGAGGTGACGGAGGTAAACAGGGCATTTACAAATGGAGTCCAGCTTCCGTCCGCGGAGGATACCGGCAGCATCAGGATGCCGGCGCCGAGCAAGATCACGAAGGCAAAGCCTAAAACAATGATCTGAAATGAATTTAACCGCCTGAAAGCGGAAAGAATACGAAACATAATCTGAATCCTTTCACAAAGCATTTGTTTCATTATAAACGTTTATGGATGTAAAGAAAAGCGAAATTTATGAATTTTAAAGTTCTGAAAATTCCTGATTCGCACAGGAAATTATAAAGAGCGGCTGGCTCCGTTCTGGTCTGCGAAAAGTGTGAGAGGTGGACGTGTGGAAATTATTTCCAGGTGGTCTGTTTAAAAATGTTGTAATTACAACATACGAAAGCTGATTTCGCGGATATAATGCGTACATGGTTCGGCGGTGCCGGACAGGGAAACATGATGACTTATCGGTTATGGCTGCCGCAGGGACGGCAGGCGTGTCAGGATAATTTGAGATCGGCAAAACTGCGAAGACAGTGTTGGCTGCTTGTATGGGCTGCCTGGAGTCACGCGGGAAGAGTCGGGGAAATATATGGAGGTATATGAAATGGATCAGAAAATGTTCTGTTATCAGTGTGAGCAGACCGCAGGCTGCGCGGGATGTACCGGGAGCACGGGTGTCTGCGGAAAGACGGCGGAGACAGCAAGGCTGCAGGACCAGCTTGTAGGTGCGATGATCGGGCTTGCGAGAGCGGCAGAAGGCGTGGAATGTCCGGGAGATCGAGTGTACCGCACGGTGATCGAGGGGCTTTTTACGACACTCACGAATGTAAGCTTTGATGATGACGCGATCCGGGCGCAGATTGAGAAGACGCACAGGGAGAAGGAGCGGCTGCTCGCAGCGCCGGTGAAGAAAAGTGCAGGACCGCGCGAAAAGGCAGCGGGAGAGTCAGGTGCGGCAGCAAGTGTGCAAGATACGGATGATTATAATCTCGGTCTGCTGTGGGACATGGACCCTGATATCCGCTCCCTGAAATCCCTGATCCTGTTCGGATTAAAGGGTATGGCGGCGTACGCGTACCATGCGCTGATGCTGGGGGCATCTGATGAGACGGTAAACCAGTTCTTCTTAACGGGACTCCGGGAGATCGCAAAAGACGGTACCGTCGAAAGCCTGCTCCCGACGGTCCTGAAGGTCGGCGAGGTGAACCTCACCTGCATGGCGATGCTGGACGCAGCAAACACGGGAACTTACGGGACTCCGATCCCGGTCAGCGTACCGCTTGTGGTAGAAAGAGGACCGTTTATCGTTGTGACGGGACATGACCTCAAGGACCTGGAGCTTCTCTTAAAGCAGACAGAGGGAAAAGGCGTTAACATCTACACCCACGGCGAGATGCTGCCGGCCCACGCTTACCCGGAGCTCAGAAAGTATCCGCAGTTAAAGGGCAATTTCGGAACTGCATGGCAGAATCAGCAGAAGGAATTTGCGGATATCCCGGCTCCGATCCTCTTTACCACAAACTGCCTGATGCCGCCGAAGAAATCCTACGCGGACCGCGTGTTCACGACGGAGGTCGTAGCATATCCGGGAATGGTTCATATCGATGATGAGAAAGACTTTACCCCGGTGATCGAGAAGGCGCTGGAACTCGGCGGATATCAGGAAGACCGCCAGTTTACGGGAATCAACGGCGGAACTCAGGTCATGACAGGATTCGGACATGGAACGATCCTTTCCATGGCTGATCAGGTCATCGACGCGGTAAAATCCGGCGCGATCAGACATTTCTTCCTCGTTGCGGGCTGCGATGGCGCGAAGCCGGGAAGAAACTACTATACGGATTTTGTAAAGCAGACTCCGGCGGACAGCATTGTCCTGACGTTAGCATGCGGAAAGTTCCGCTTTAACGATCTGGACCTTGGAAATATCGGCGGTCTCCCGCGGATCATGGACATGGGCCAGTGCAACGATGCCTACGGTGCCATCAAGGTGGCTATGGCGCTGGCGGAGGCGTTTGGGTGCGAGGTGAACGAGCTTCCGCTGTCCTTCGTGCTCTCCTGGTATGAGCAGAAGGCAGTGTGTATTCTCCTGACACTCCTGCATCTTGGGATCAGGAATATCCGCCTCGGCCCGTCCTTACCGGCGTTCCTCTCCCCGAATATCCTGAATTTCCTTGTGGAGAACTACGGAATCGGTCCGGTGACGACACCGGAGGAGGATTTGAAGGCGTTATTGGGATAAGATAAAAAGCCCCCGGATAGGGAATGTGCCATCGGTCAGTTGACCAGCTGCGGTAGTTCCTTATCCGGGGACTTTAATTATGTACTTAAATTACAGTGATCCGCATGATCTGCGGTCAACCAAATTTTACAGATGCTGTAAAAGCTCCAGCTGCTCTCCGTTCGGTCCGATAAAAAACGCGTTGCGGATGCCGCCGAAGATCGGGAGGTCAGCTGCCTTGTCGACACCGCCCCGGAAGTTTGTGATCCCGGCTGCCTTTAAGTCTGCGATGGCAGCGTCGATGTCATTGACTTCGATTGCGATGTGCGGGAAGAGACCGCCCTGGGCGGTCACATCAGTGCCGTCATGTGGCTCGATGATCTCGAGGTCAAAGCCCGGCATGCTGACGATCTTGATGTGGTTTGTTCCGAGTGGCTTCTGGACATCAGCCTGTCCGGTTACTTTTCCACCAAGACATTCGTAGAATTTTACGGATGCTTCAAGATCCTTTGTGAAAAGCGCGATATGCGCAAGTCCTGTGATGTGTTTCATGATAAGAATCCTTTCCGCGTTCCAGCGCAGCAAATCTCCAGATAAAAGCACCAGATCAGAAGCAGATGGTCTTACCTGAGTGATCCTACAGAGGCGGAAACGCTGTTGCTGTAGTTTTTCTATCTCAAACTATGCTTATTATAGGATTATTTGAAACAGAGTGCAAGAAAAAAGTAAGTGACTGATCCCTGCCCGTGTACAGCAACAATTTTCTCAGTGACGGGCAGAAAAAACTGTGCTATACTCTTGTATTATGAAAAATTTTATTGTATTTGATTTGGAATGGAACCAGAACCCGGGCGGTAAAGAAGCGTCTGTGGAGCGGCTTCCTTTTGAGATCTTTGAGATCGGAGCAGTAAAACTGAATGAAGAGCGTGAGAAGGTTGCGGAGTTTCACCGGATCATCCGTCCCTGCGTGTACCGCCAGATGCACCGGATCATCTCTGAGGTGACCCATGTTTCCATCGAAGAGTTAGAGCGGGATGGAGAGCCGTTTGCGGCGGTGATGGAGGATTTCCTTAAATGGTGCGGAGAGGACTGCATGTTCTGCACCTGGGGAAGTATGGATCTTACGGAACTGCAGAGGAACATGGTCTATCATGGGATGACGATCCCGTTCCCGAAACCGTTCCTTTTTTATGATGTCCAGAAACTGTACAGCCTGTGCTATCAGGACGGAAAGGCGAGAATTTCGCTTGATGAAGCGGTGGAGTCCTTTGCACTTGATGTGGACGCGCCGTTCCACCGGGCACTGGGGGACGCGGAATATACGGGGCGGGTGCTGCAGGCGATGGATTTTGATTCCGTGAAAGATTATGTGTCCGTGGATTATTATCTGCCGCCGGAGAGCGAGGATGAGGAGTTCACGCTGCGGTTCCCGGAGTACACGAAGTTCGTGTCACAGATGTTTGACACGAAGGAAGAGGCGATGGAGGAAAAGCGGGTGACGGATATCATCTGCACGAAATGCCGTCGGATGCTGCGGAAGAAGATCCGCTGGTTTTCCTCAGGACAGCGCTATTATCTGTGTCTTGCAACATGTCCGGAACACGGTATGATGAAAGGAAAAATCCGGATGAAAAAGTCGGAGGACGGCAGAGTTTTTGCCGTAAAGACGGTAAAACCGGTGGATGAGGAAGGTGCAGAAGCTGTTTTCCTGAAAAAAGAGGAGGCCCGGATCCGCCGTGCGGAGAAAAGCAGGCAAAAGAAACTCCATGGAGTGGAATAGAGGCGGCAGCCCGGAAGATACGGCAGCAATTGAGCACTTTGCTCCTGAAAAAACGGATGTGAAAAGATAGAAAAAGAGCAGAGGTATTGCTTCAAAAAGCATACATCTGCTCTTTTAGTTTACATAAAATAAAACTTATCGTCTCCGAAAACGATCTCTGAGCCGCTCCCGGAATCCCGGCTGCTTAATCCCAGACTTGGATCTTAAGTGCTCTTCCATGATCATATCAAATTCTGTGGAAGAATATCCCCATTCCTTTAAGCGTTTTTCGCGCCGCTGATGACGGAGAAAACGTTCATTCTGGGCTTTATTTTCCTGATAGATCATGATTCCGAAGACGGCGCCGCCAATGGCTCCGATGACAGCGGCAGCGATCAGGATTTTCTTAACAATGCCGAAAGCAGGAGAGGAGATCCAGGATGTCTTATTGCTGTCCGTTTTTTTAGGGGAAGGTTCGGTCTCCTTGTCAGATACCTTAGAAGGAACGGTTTCAGCCGCAGTCTCAGTTTCCGCGGTGTCCGTACTCTGTTTCACTGCTCCGGGCACATATCCCTGTGTCACAGTCGCCTCCAGATAAGCCTGTCCCACAAGCTTATCCCCATATCGGTAATCAATCCGTGCGATCGCCCCATCCGGTGCATCGTCAGTCAGGTCGTAGTCCAGTGTGGAAGTCACATCGGAGAAGTTCCCATCCGCAGGTAAAGTCACTGCACTGTTTTTATTTACCGTGAGTCTTGTAGCACTCCCGGAAAAGATCCCGGAGATCGTCAGATCATCAGCCACCTTGCTGTAAGTGCTGTCCTGATCCGCAACCGGAACGGACTTGAAATTTTTAAATCCATAGTCAAATAGTGACTTTGTGTCGGAATAATGAGTCTGGTGACCATTGAGAACGACAGCTATGAGCTTCATTCCATCGCGCTCCGCGCATGTCACCAATGTATTTCCCGCAAGCAAGGTGTAACCGGTCTTTCCGCCGATGGCACCGTCGTAATAAAGGGAATCATTCCGCCGCAGCATTCGGTGGTGGGCATAGTAGCGCCAGCCATCCGGGTACTGCTTTAATTTCCCCGCAGGAACGTCATAGTATGTTGTGGAATCAACTTCTACAAATGTCGGATTATTAAATGCCGCCTTCGCGATCAGTGCCATATCATAAGCGGATACATAGTGGTTCGGATCATTCAGACCGCTCGGGTTTGCGAAATGGGAGTCCGTACATCCAAGCTCCTCCGCCTTCTCATTCATCTTCTCCGCAAAAGCATCAATATTGCCTGCACAGTGTTCGGCCAGAGCGTTTGCAACCTCATTCGCGGACTGTAAAAGCAGGGCATAAAGACAGTCCCGGACACTTAACGTATCTCCGGCGCGGGCCCCCAGAATGGAGGAGTTCGGCTCAAGAGAGTTCACCGCTGTGTTGGAGAACGTCACGGTCTCATCAAGCCCACAGTTTTCAATCACGATCAGTGCCGTCAGGATCTTTGTGATACTTGCCGGATAATACGGTTCATGGCTGTTCTTCTCGAACAAAACCGCTCCCGAATTGATGTCCATTAGGATCCCGCCGTCCGCTGAGATCGAGATCTCCGACGGCCACTCAGCCGCCGCATATGCCGTCTGTCCCGGACAAAAGCCGAGGATCAGCGTCAGACAGAGAAAAATACTTAAAATACGTTTCATGGAACTCCTTGAAAAAATTGCCGCCATGCTTACCCGACGTGGCGGCTGTTTTGATGTCTCAAATCCCATCGGCACAGCCGATCAGGAATGGATTTTTGCCTGTAATTGTAAAGGATTGAATGATCACAGTACTCGTACTATGGATTATAGCAGTTTGAAGACAGGGCTGCAACCGATAAATGATATAAAAAGAGCCAACAGATCTATCTGCCAGCTCTTTTATATAATACCAGATTTCCAACAAAAAATACCATAACGATCCCTGCAAACACCATCGCGATCCGGGCGGCGGTATCGAAAAAGAAACCTTCCGGAACGATGTTGATGAGCATATCGGTGCGTGGATCGAGGACCCACAGATCATTGTTGAAAAAGATTTTGTGGAAAACAATAAAATATTTCGTGAAGTCTGTGGATATAATGTCGATCAAAACTAAAGCCACGGCAAAGACTGCGCCGGTGCCGATGCAGAGGGACTTCGGGATCAGGCGTTTTAACGCCGCGGTCCGCTCCGCACTCTTATGCCCCCAGAAATAAGCCAGGGACGCGAAGCATAGGGTGATCAGGATCCCGATCCGGCGAAGCCATAATCCGCCGATAAAGAGTCCCTGCACATCCTCCATATGGGCGATCTCCCGGTCATTGAAGAATTCCCGGTATTCCCCGCCCATGGTGGTGTATACGTGAAGGTTTTCACGCTTTCCGCGAAGAAATGCCATCATTTCATCGGTAACATCTAAAAGATCATCCATGGTCATCTCAGGAAGATCATTCAGAACCTGATATTTCGTGTATTCCTTCTCATAATATCCTGGTGTCCAGTAGGCGACCGCCTCAACGGACGTGATAAGGAAGGCGATGATCAGCCAGAACGCGGTGAAGATCCCGGCGGCGTAGGTAATGGTCTTTGCTGTTTTTGTCATTTCGTGGTACTCCGTTTGATTACTTTTAGTCTTGTGAACTCCTCGCGGTCCTTTTCCTCCAGGGCGTTGGTGATGTCCTTCACAAGTGCCTGGTATGACGGGATCGTGATGTTTTTCAATGCATTGGCCCGCTTCTGGGTCTTCTTAATGCTCTCGGCAAGACGGTAGGCGGATGTCTCCACGGTTGCGAGGTCTGCGGTCAGTTCCTTCACACGCTCGAAGGCGATTCGTGCCTCGTCCAGCGAATCGCTGGTGCTGTAAAACGAATAAGGCGGTTTTTCATCTTTTGACGGTGTATACTCGACAAGCGGGATCTCCGTTCCCATGATGCTGCGCGCCTTGATCCGGATATCATCCGTGACGGGAAGTGAACCTGCGATCTCCTCCACATAGTGGATTCCCATCTCGATATTGGCCTTCTGGAGTGCCTTGTAGGCGGCGGTAAAAGTGGAATCGATCTCGGACTGGATCGCTTTTGCCTGATCGATCAGGTCCATAAGTTCCCGCAGCAAGATGTTCCTCTTTTTATCCATCAGTCCGTACCCCTGAGTCGCAAGGGCGAGGGAGTTTTTCGCAAGGATCAGATTTCCCTTGGTGGGGAATGTGTTCGGATTCATGAGATCCCCTCCTTATGAAGCGTCTGAAGCGGCGTCTGCAGGTTTATAATACTTGTCTAAGATCTTCGTGTCAATACGGTCGAGCTCTTCTCTCGGAAGAAGTCCTAAAAGCTCCCAGCCGATATTTAATGTGTCGATGATGGTACGGTTGTCATGGATATCCTGTCCGATGAACCGTTTTTCAAATTCCCGGCCGAATTCCAGATACTTTTTATCGATCGGGGAGAGCTCATCTTCACCGATAACAGATGCGAGGGCTCTCGCGTCGCCCACCTTTGCGTAGCAGGAAAACAGCTGGTTTGCCACATCCTGATGATCTTCACGGGTAAATCCCTCACCGATGCCGTCCTTCATAAGACGGGACAGGGACGGAAGCACGCTGATCGGCGGGTAGATGGACTGACCGTTTAAGCTGCGGTCCAGAACGATCTGACCTTCTGTGATGTAACCGGTAAGGTCCGGGATCGGGTGGGTGATATCATCGTTTGGCATAGTCAGGATCGGGATCTGTGTGACAGATCCGTTGACTCCGGCGACGATTCCGGCGCGCTCATAGAGAGATGCCAGATCACTGTATAAGTATCCCGGATATCCCTTACGGGACGGGATCTCGCCCTTTGAGGAGGAGACCTCACGCAGCGCCTCAGCGTAGGAGGTCATATCCGTCAGGATGACCAGGATATGCATGCCCTTTTCAAATGCGAGGTATTCGGCAACTGTGAGGGCAACCTTCGGTGTGATCAGACGCTCGACGACCGGGTCATTTGCAAGATTGATAAACATGGCAACATGGTCCAGAACGCCGCTCTCGCGGAAGGTACGTTCAAAATATTCGGCAACATCGTACTTGACGCCCATAGCTGCGAATACGACGGCGAATTTTTCATCGGAATTGTCTCCCAGAGAGGACTGCATGACGATCTGTGCTGCCAGCTGGTCGTGGGGAAGCCCGTTTCCGGAGAAGATCGGGAGCTTCTGTCCGCGGATCAGGGTCATCAAACCGTCAATGGCGGAGATACCGGTACGGATGTAGTTACGCGGATATTCACGGGCCACCGGGTTTAACGGCTTTCCGTTTACATCCAGTTTTTTATCAGCTAAGATCGGTCCCAGACCGTCGATGGGATTTCCAAGACCGTCAAAGGTACGGCCTAACATATCGGCGGAGACTCCGATCTCCATTGGATGTCCGGTGAGACGGGTATGAGTGTTTTTCAATGCCATGTTTCCGGTGCTCTCAAACACCTGGATCACGGCTTTATCCTCGTACGCCTCGATAATGCGTCCGAGCTTCTTTTCTTTTCCGTCGACGGTCATTTCCACGATTTCATCATAAGATGCCCCGGAAACGCCTTCGAGGACGGCAAGAGGGCCGTTTAAGGAACTAAGGCCAAGATATTCGACTGCCATTGTGATCTGCCTCCTTATGCGTTGCGCTCGATGACGGAATTGTAGAAGTCATCGATCTGCTTCTTATAGTCGTCAAACATGTCGAGACGGTCATTCGGGACGTCATATTTGATGGCAATGATCTTCTCAAAGATCTTTTCTTCTTTGAGGACGGATACCGGCATGCCCATGGCAACGAGGGCACGGGATTTTTTATAGAGATAAAGGATGATCTCCATCATCTTGAACTGCTTTTTCAGCGGAACGCAGGTATCTTCCTTATGGAAAGCGTTCTGCTGAAGGAAACCGAGACGGATAACCTTGGCGATCTCGAGGACGAGCTTCTGGTCATCAGGGAGAACATCGGATCCGATCAGTTTTACGATCTCCATCAGGCTGCTTTCCTGATTCAGGATCGTGACGAGCTGGTTACGGTAATTGACAAAGTTTTTATCCACATGCTCAGAGTACCAGGAAGAAAGATCCGTGAGGTATTCCGAGTAGCTGGTCAGCCATTGGATCGCCGGGAAGTGTCTCGCGTAGGCGAGGTTCTTATCAAGTCCCCAGAAGCAGCGGACGAAACGCTTGGTGTTCTGTGTGACCGGCTCGGAGAAATCGCCGCCCTGCGGGGATACGGCTCCGATGATGGATACGGATCCTTCCGTTCCGTTTAAGTTCTGGACCATTCCGGCACGCTCATAGAACTGGGACAGCCGGGATGCCAGATAAGCCGGGAAACCTTCCTCGGCCGGCATTTCCTCCAGACGGCCGGAGAGCTCACGGAGAGCCTCTGCCCAACGGGAGGTGGAGTCTGCCATGATCGCTACGTTGTATCCCATGTCGCGGTAGTATTCTGCAAGTGTCAGGCCGGAGTAAAGACTCGCCTCACGGGCGGCAACCGGCATGTTGGAGGTATTGGCGATCAACGTAGTCCGCTCCATCAGTGGGTTTCCACTCTTCGGGTCGATCAACTCGCTGAATTCCTCCAGAACCTGTGTCATTTCATTTCCACGCTCGCCGCAGCCGATGTAGATGATGATATCGGCATCGGACCACTTGGCGATCTGGTGCTGGGTCATGGTCTTTCCGGTACCGAATCCGCCCGGGATCGCCGCCGTGCCGCCCTTTGCGAGCGGGAACAGGGTGTCAAGGATACGCTGTCCTGTGATCAGCGGTTTGGATGCCGGATAGCGCTTTACGGTCGGACGCGGGATGCGGATCGGCCATTTCTGTGTCATAGTGATCGCTTTTTCCGCTCCGTCCTTTGTCATGATCGTGAGCAGTGTATCATTGATCGTATATTCACCGTCGGAGACAACGGAGAGGACATCGCCCTCCAGATCCGGCGGGATCATGACTTTATGGGTAATGGCTCTCGTCTCCGGGACCTCCGCGATGATGGTGCCGCCGTAGACATGATCGCCGCGCTTTACGGTCATGTGGGTCTGCCATTTCTTTTCTGTATCAAGGGATGTTACATGAACACCGCGGTCAATATAATAGCCGCTTGATTTTTTGATAGCGGCTAACGGACGTTCGATTCCATCAAAAATATTTGTGATAATGCCGGGGGCAAGTGTGACGGAGACAGGAGCTCCTGTTCCTGTGACCGGCTCTCCGGGCTTCAGACCTGTGGTCTCCTCATAGACCTCGATCGTTGTGCGTTCGGAGGTCAGTCCGATGACCTCGCCGACGAGGTTTGCCTCTCCGACGTAGACCATCTCATTCATCTGAAAACCGGAATCACCGGCAATATAGACGATCGGGCCGTTGATTCCGTAAATTGTGCCTTTTGCAGCCATGTTGATTTCCTCCAAAAATGTTATAAAAAGTAACTGTCCGGCAGGTCTGCGCGTGTACCGCGCTGCCCGCGGAAACGTATCGTACAGTTACAGTGAGAACTGGAAGTCCTGTTCAGCTTCTTTGAGCTTCGTTTCAAAGGAGTTATCGATCAGGATATTTTTCGAGGCGATGACGGCCCGCGTGCCGCCGAGAAACGGGTACTGGCTGACGCGGATGTCGCAGTCGGTCCTTAAGGATAAAAGATTCTGCTTTTCCTTGTCGGACGGGTCGATATAGATGTGGATCTCACTGGATCCTGCAAATGCTTTTTCTTTTTTGATCTGCGCCTCTAAGAGTGCGTCATATTTCGGGGTCTCCATGAACCGCGCCAGTTTGTCGCGAAGCTCAGAGAAGACTTTTCCGCGGAGTTCCTCATCTTTTCTGCTGTAGGAACGGCGGATCTCGATCTGGCCTAAGGACAGGTTTTTGTTGGTCTCCCGTGCGATCCGCTCTTTTTCGGCAGCGATCTGCAATGCTGCCTGCTTTCTGGCGTTTTCTTTATGCTCATTCAGGACCTTTTCCTCATAAGCAGTATAATCAGAGACTGCCTGCTCGTATTTCTTTAATGCGTCGCCTGTGCAGATGTCTTCAAAATGCTGTAATTTTTCTTCGGTTGTCAAATCAGCCACCTCCTTGATTCCAATATCGATCTGCAGCGGTTCCGGATCGCTGTCGCCTGCGGACGGAACCGCTGTGTGCATACTATAACTTTAGTCCGATCGCGTCATTTACATATGCCGTGATGAAATCGGGCCGCCGTCCTGTTCCGTGGCGGTCCGGGATTTCGATGAGAAGCGGCTTTTTATGTTCTGTGCGTACCGTCTTAACCAGCTCCGGATACTTCTTTCCGAGCGTTTCGGTGAGCAGGATGATCCCGATATTTTTGTCTTTTAACACTTCGTTCAACGCCTTTTCCAGCGTTCCTTTTTCGTTTGCGATCACACCGTCCACGCCCGCCAGCCGCATGCCGGTCAGCGTGTCAGTGTTATCGCTGATCAAATACATTCTCATAGCCGGTCTCCATTCCTGGTAATAGTTCAGCCATGTTGTCAGGCATTAAAGTTTACCGATGATCATGAAGGAAATGATAAGTCCGTACAGGCAGACACCTTCGGCAAGACCTACGAAGATAAGAGATTTACCAAGAATGGAGGAATCCTCGCTGATAGCGCCAAGTGCTGCGGATGCTGCCGCGGAAACGGCAACGCCGCCGCCGATACAGGAAAGTCCGGTGGAAAGAGCAGCTGCGATGTAACCCATACCGGTGGAGATGCCGCCGGCTGCAGCTGTGGACTCGGCTGCGAATGCAGTGCCGCCAAAGAGTACGCAGACGGCGAAGAGCATGGTTCCGAAGAACATTACGGTGTTGGCTGCAAGGGCTGTTTTATAGCGTCCTTTTGTCTTTTCACCTGCGGCGAAAGCTCCGAAGGGGACTGCAATACTGAAGATAAGTGCAACGGTTAAAAGAAGTTTTACTGCGATTGTCATGACGATGACCTCCTAAAATCTGTATTTTACCATTTATTTTTATTTCTCGTAGAACGGTTTAAATTCCCGGCCGCTTCCTTTATAGAACCGGCTGAACAGCTCGTAGTACTCGAGACGGAGTACCTGGATCCCGACGATCAGGCCTTCCATTCCGCACACGAACAGGTTTCCGAGAACAATGACCGGTATGGACGGTGTTCCGGACTCCGCGCCTGCGAGCATTAAAACGACCTGCATCATGGCTGCGTGGCTGACGGCGAAGGCGCCCACACGGACGAAGGAAAGCGTGTTGGAGAAGTAGCTTAAGAGTACTTCAAACAGCTCGAAAAATCCCTGTGTGATGAACATTCCCACGCCACCGGAGATCTTCTCAGATTTCTTTTCCAGAACTGCTGTGAGCGGTTCCTTAAAGAACATCACGAGAAGCGGCAGGACGAACATGATGATCAGGACCGCTGCCGCCGGAAGTGTATGTCCGCTCATGAACATCACGATGGTGGCTGCAAGACTGAAATAAAAGACGAAGCCTGCGAGACCGTTTGTATCGAACCAGGTCTTTTCGGTGTCATGGTTCTTAAAGCTCGTAATCATGTTTAAGATCATCGTAAAGAGGATGACTCCCATGCCGAGAGCAATGGCAACGACGAACACGGTGTTCAGACGACCCACAAACGGAAGATCCGTCATGGCTTCGGTCGGCTTTAACCACAGCGCCGGAATCACATCTTCAAATCCGAAGACGCTTCCGAAGAGGCATCCGAAGATCGTCGAGAAGAATCCGCAGCAGGAGATGATGGCTGCCAGATCGATTTTTTTGAACTTATAGAGCAGGAAACCGCCGATCAGAAGGACAAGTCCCTGTCCGGCATCTCCGAACATGAAGCCGAAGAAGATGGAGTAGGTGATGGCGATCAGAAGCGTCGGATCAAACTCGTCGTAGGACGGAAGTCCGTACATCTTTACGAACATCTCAAACGGCCGCAGCAGCGGAATGTTTTTTAACTTGGTGGGCGGAATGCTGGTCACGTGCTCTTTGCTGTCCTCTAAGACGAAGAATGTATCCGCGTCCTTTGCGAGATCCCTGTGGAGAGCTTCCGCGTCCTCTTTTGTCATCCAGCCGCAGAGAATGTAGAACGGATGATTCTTATCATGGGTGCATGCCGCATACTTTCTCACATTGAAGTTTGCTTCATAGGATTTCAGCACCTGGCTGGCATCCCAGAGACTGGTCTGTCTCGTCAGCAGGTACTCGGAATCCTTTGCGTCCAGGGCCTGTTCCTTTGCTTTCAGATTTGCAAGCTCGTTTTCCAGACGTTCGACCTCGGTCTTCGGGGTTCCGGCGTACTCATCCGGGAGATAGATCCTCTCGAACTGCAGGGACGAGAAGACGGTGTCGATCCGGTCGGAGGTGATATCCGGTGTGAAGTAGAGCAAAGAAATATAGTGGTCTGATTCGTGGCATTTGAACAGGATCGTCTCATCCGAGCGGTCGGCGAATGCCTGAAGCTGCGGGAAGCTTTCCTTTCTGATACGTCCGAACCGGTATTTGATGTGCTTCAGCTTCAGAATTGCCGGAATATCGAAGTCCAGTTCCACATACAGGCGTACCTGCTCCAACAGGGAAGAGACTTCTTTTTCTTTTGCCTTTAAGGACTCCCGCTCCTCATCGGAGGCGGCGAGCTCCGTATCCATGTCATTTACAAGTGTGATGGCGTTCTCCACGGGCATTGTTCCGGTGGAAATCGCCTGCTGTTTTGCGCCGGGACAGGAAGCGAGAAGTTTCTGTGCTTTCTGAAGCGGTTCCCGGTATGGATTGGTTCCGGGATATGGTTCTAATTTTGATGCGGATCTTAATTCGGTCAGCGCGTTTTCCAGCTGGATCTCATAGTGGGAGAGATACTGGTTGACCATTCGGTCCAGATCGTTCTTTGGCCCGGAGATGCTGACGAATTTCATTTTTTCGATCACAGAGCATACCCCCTTTTCTAACTTTCTGCCAGGCAGGTGAGAATTTCTGAACTGCCAAGGCTGTAACGGATCCCCTCAACGGTGGTGATGATTTTTCTGATCTCTTCTTCCTTAAAATAGAAGTAGCTGTTTAACGCAGCCGCGGAATATGGATCATTCCGTCCGGATTTGCTGTACACAGCATCCAGAAGCGCCCGGAACAGGGAATGCAGTTCCGGATTCTCCTGCTGTTCGACGGATGCCAGAAAGATCCGGTTTCCGTAGCGGGTCCCCTTTAGGATCCGGTCAAATTCCTCTATAGACGGCGCTTCGGCAAGCTCTCTTGCCTGAGACTTTTTTAAACGGTGCCATACGGGGATCAGAAGCTCCATAATGGCATCGGCAGATAATTTGTAGTGGCGTTTCGCTCTTGCGAGCCATTCAATATTTAAAAGATCGATCTTTTCACCGGCACAGTCGGCGATGGCCTCCCGGTCGTCTTTTGAAAGCTGGTCTTTTAAACTTTTCCAGAAACGGATGAAGTACAGGATGTCCAGAGCAGATTCGAACTCAGACAGGGAAGTGATGCCCTGATCCTTTAAGTCCTTTAACGGGCCATAATAAGGGGTGTTCTGAATGCTGTCCAGATATTCGTCCAGATCTTTTGAATCAGTCAGGGCGGTGAAATCCAGGTGGGAGTGCTTTCGGAAGAAGGGCTCAAAGCTCTTAAAGTTCAGATCTGAGCGTTTTCCGGAAACCGCGTCCCTCAGACACCGTTTCATGACATCGATCTCGAAATGGAGAAAGTAGAGATCCAGAAATTTTCTCTGGGTTCCGTTTGCGAATCGGAACAGCCTTGAGAAATCATCGTAGAGGGAGTGCCACAAAAGCTCTTCGATCTTACTTCTGTGGAGTTCCTCATTTTCGACACCGGAAAAAACATCCCTGTAGGCGGGAGAACTTTTCAGGTATTCGACGGCAGCCGGTACATTCTCCATTCCCGCGAGGACCGAGAACTCATCATCCGTGAGGAAATGCCCGCGCATCGCGGCAAGCTTGGCAGCGATCGCACTGTAAGTGATGAGACTTCCCATAGATCACACCTCGGTCATAGAACGGAAGAGGGAGTCCACATACCAGGAATGCTTTTCTTCGTAATGCTGTTCCAGGCGGGCGATCTGGTCACCGGCGGCGGTTTTCTGCCTGTCAAGCTCCGCGGCGGCTTCTGCCTCCATTTTCTGGCGCATGGACTGGATCTCCAGTTCGGTTTCATGGTTCAGCTCCTCGTCAAACTGTTTCGTCTTTGCCTCATATTCTGCTGCAAAAATTTTTTTCTTGTCAGCAGCGCCGTCTAAGATCGCGACAGTCTTTTCTTCAATCTGGGAGAGCTGATTGATGATATTGTTCATTGATTTGTCTCCTTTCTGAGAAGGATTTTCCCTCATCCGGGGGATGGGGCCAGATACCCGGGAATTTTATGCGGTAAAATTCGAGTCAGGTTTTCCTGAGTGTCTGACCCCGGTAACATCATAATATAGCTTGAAAATCAGGAATTTCAAATATATAATAATTATGCTATTATAACATGAATGTTATAATGAAACGAAAATGCCATAAATGAACGAAAAATTAACACAAAATTAACACTGTAATTAAGTGATGTCAGGAAAGAGGGGAGAGTAATATGGAGATCCAGCAGTTTCGGTATTTTTTGGCGGCAGCGCGGTATGAAAATCTGACAAAAGCGGCAGAAGATCTGCATATTGCCCAGCCGGCATTGTCCCAGTCCATCAAGCGTCTGGAGACGGAGCTCGGCGTAAGCCTTTTTGACCGGAAAAATCACCGGATCGAGCTCAACGAACAGGGGAAACTCCTGAAAAAACGCCTGATCCCGATTCTGGAATCCATCGATAATCTAAAGGATGAGCTCTGGGAGTCGGTTTATTCATCAGAGCGCACGATCTATTTAAATTTCCTGTCCGCGTCGAACCTCATTACGAACAGTATTATTTCCTATCGGGCCCTGAAACCGGATGTCCAGTTTCAGGTATCCCGGCTTGAGATGACGGAGAACTGTGATATCCATATCGAATCAAGGATCGCTATATCTGTGACGCCTCCGCATCCGCAGGAACTTCCGGATGGTGTGGTAAGACGGGAATATCTGCGGGAGGAGATTTTTCTGGCAGTGCCGCCGGATTCAAAGTTTGCGAAGCATAAGACCGTCGATCTGCGGGAAGTGAAGGAAGAAAATTTCATCCGTCTCGGAAACGGCTGGCAGCTCCGCGGGATCTGCGATGATTTCTGCAGGAGAGCGGGGATCCGTCCTCAGGCGGTGTTCGAGAGCAACAGTCCGGAGTCGGTGCGAAACCTGATCGCGGCAGGGCTTGGAATCGGCTTCTGGCCGGAAAAAGCCTGGGGTGGAAAGCCGGGGCACGGTGTTGTCCTGATCCCGATCCGTTACCCGAATTGCAGGCGTGATCTTGTGGTCACAGTGTTTGAGCAGGCGAAAAATAAGCCGGTGGTGGATGAGTTTGTGAATTATTTCTGTAAGTATTTTGAGAAAGACCCGTCGGGGATGGGAGATGTGACGGTGTAAGAATGTAGTATAAATGAAAAAAGAACTCTGAAGTCAGCAATAGGGCGGGATCCATCGGAATCCCGCCCTAAATATTGGCTTTAGAGCTTTTTGAATTTGATATTCCAATAAGTTATTACTCCGCTGTCAGAAATTCCTTCGCGACATAGGCTTCCTGTCCGTTGTACTTGATGACGGCCCAGGTATCGTCGTGGTCGCGGAGATATTCAACGGATGCGCCCGGGTCCAGTTTTCCGATGCGGTCCGCGTCGGTGGACGGTTCTTTGCGGACGTTTAAGGTCGTTGTTGTCTTGTAGGAGGAGCCGGAAGCTGTGCTCTCCGGTTCGGTCTCCGAGACTGTGGTCTCTGCTGCTTCCGTTGTGATCACTGGTGCGGAGGTCTCCTCTGTAGCCGGTTTCTTCGGCGTGAGGACACGGATCAGGACGATCAGGATGATCACGAGGACGATCGGAACGACAAACTTTAAGAGGTCTGTGGGCTGGATGCCACTTCCGGAGCGCCCGGAAGCGGAAGCCCGTCTTGATTGCTGGGTGCGGGCCCCGGACGGGCGTCTGCCGCGGGCCGCTTTTCCGTTGTCTGCAAAGGAGTAGATCTCCTGGGACAGCACGTGGTAGGCCTGATTTGCGTTGTAGGCACCGTTATCGCCGCCTTTCGCCGCTTTCGTGCCGATCTCGTAGATCTGTAGATAGTGTTCAGCGGTGGACTTTGAGATCCAGCCGTTGTTGTAGAGCTCGCGGATCATAGAATCCATAGAGCCTTCCATGATTCCCGCCTGATCACATTGGAGCTTAACCATGTATTCCACGGTCTGTTTTGCCTTGATCATGGACTGGTTGTATTGTTTCTGTCCCATGAGACGCTCGGTCTCCTGAACATTCTGACGGATCTTATCCCATCCGTTAGGAATGTCGTTTCTTGCCATATAAATCCCTCCGTTTTATGTATTTTAACGGCGCGTGAAGGTGAAAATCCGGTGCCGGTGAAGGTGCCGGATACTCACAGATGCCGTTTTCTTCTATGTAATGCTGTGCGCCTGATGAAACGATCGCAGACACGAAAAGAGCGATTTTGTCAGCCATTATCTTTATTATACTGGAACAGTAGGAAAATTGCACGAAAAATTTTTGAACAATTTAAGAATTTTCTGTTTCCAAAAGATATATTGAAAGAAAAATTCTGCGCGTCACTGTTACCTTGCAAAATAAGGCTTTCAATGATAAAATGATACACAAGCAATATCAGGAGGAAATACATTATGAGATTACGCCATATCAAAGGCGCTGAAGAAGAGATTGCTGAGAGCCCATATGTGGTCCAGGATCCGCAGTCACTGAAAGGAAAGTGGCATGAATTCTTCGGAAACGATAACCCGATCCGCATCGAAGTCGGAATGGGAAAGGGGAAATTCATCATGGAGCTTGCCCAGATGAACCCGGATATCAACTATGTGGGAATCGAGCGCTATTCCAGCGTCCTGCTCCGCGGACTCCAGAAACGCGCGGAGCTGGAGCTTTCCAATATTTATTTTATGAGAATCGATGCGTTAGAGCTTGCGGACGTGTTCGCGGAGGACGAGGTGGAGCGGATCTACTTAAACTTCTCGGATCCGTGGCCGAAGGACCGCCATGCGAAGCGCCGCCTGACATCAGACCGTTTCCTTGCGGTGTATGATAAGATCTTACAGCCGGACGGAATCATTGAGTTTAAAACTGATAATCAGGACCTGTTCCGCTATTCGTTAGAATCCATTCCGGAGGCAGGTTGGCAGGTGACATCCCATACATTTGATCTTCACCACAGTGATATGGCCGAGGGAAATGTTATGACAGAGTACGAGACGAAGTTCTCCGCGGAGGGCAAGCCGATCTGTAAGCTGACGGCCTGTCGCGACAAGAAGGTTACCGCAAAACAGGCTGAATAAGCCGGGAATGTCTGCATATATTAAATGAGAAATGGCAAAAAGGCTGTGTGACGGATGAGTATGTGGACATGTCTGAAGCGGTGGCTCGCGCAGACAACCTGCGACAAGACAGAACTGAACCGGAAGATTATCCGGGTCAAGAAGTGCTTTGACGAGGCGAACGCTGTGGTCTGCGGCAAAAAGAAAAAATAAAAAAGGAGAAAATAACATGGAAGCAGTATTTACAAGCGCAAATTTTGATGTTGATGTTCTGGGATCCGATATCCCGGTAGTTGTGGATTTCTTTGCGACATGGTGCGGCCCGTGCCGTATGATGGCTCCGGTGATCGAAGAGCTCGCTGAGGAGTACGACGGAAAAGTAAAGATCGGCAAACTCGATGTAGACGAGAACAGTGATATTGCTGCCCGCTACGGAGTTATGTCTATCCCGACGATCATCCTTTTTAAGAACGGAGAAGTTTTTTCCAAGAGCGTTGGACTTCAGGATAAAGAAGTTCTGGAAAATGCGATCAAAGAGATGTTGTAGGAAATATAATGGAAAAGCCGGCAAACCCGCATGTTTGCTGGCTTTTTTAATCGTTTTATTTGTACCTGTTTTTTGAAAAACAAAAAAATTAAAAAAATTTCAAAAAAGGTGTTGACTTTTTTCTTGGTTTATCCTATAATACAAAACGTGCCACGGATGAGGCAAACAAAACAAAGAAAAACAACAAACCAAGCACCTTTAGCTCAGCTGGTAGAGCAGTAGACTCTTAATCTATTTGTCCAGGGTTCGAATCCCTGAAGGTGCACGAAAAAAGCACTGTTTTAGCGGATGATAAGCCGCCGGGACGGTGTTTTTTGTTGCACTGATATCGAATCATTCAATAATCATATCATTCGTTCAAATACCTGCTACCCGTTATATATTCCCGATTTTATGATTTTAATTTAATTTAAAAATGTGATATACTATATAAATAGAAGAAGTGTATGAAAAATTTACCAACAGGATCCTCATTTAGGGGATCCTGTTTCGGAATCGCAGGTAATTAAAGGGAGATTAAAAGGATGAAAGAAATCAAAATCACAGAGATCGAAAACATCAGGATCGGCAGCGCAGAGAATAAAGAAGCGGGGACCGGGTGTACGGTTATTATCTGCGAGCGTGGAGCGGCAGCTGGGCTGGATGTCCGCGGGGGCGGTCCGGCATCCAGGGAATCGGAGCTTTTAAAGCCTATGGCGGCAGCTGACGTGATCCAGGCAGTTTTACTCAGCGGCGGCAGCGCGTTCGGTCTGGACGCGGCAGGCGGCGTTATGGAGTATCTGGAAGAGCGCGGGATCGGCTTTGATGTGGGAATCACGAAGGTGCCGCTTGTATGCGAGTCCTGCCTGTTTGACCTGATGGTCGGGGATTTTAAGACGAGACCGGATAAGGCCATGGGATACGCGGCGTGTGAGGGCGCGGAGAAGAATAATTATCAGGATGGAAACTTCGGCGCTGGAACAGGTGCGTCCGTCGGAAAGCTGGGGGACAAGTCTCTCTGCATGAAGGGCGGAATCGGAAGCTATGCGGTGCAGATTGGGGATCTGAAGGTCGGTGCAATCGTCGCGGTGAATGCGAGAGGCGATATCTATGACTGGAAGGACGGAAAGAAGGTCGCCGGTCTTTTAAATGCGGACAGGAAGACATTTGCGGACACAGAAGAAGCCGTTTATAAGAGCTATGAAGTGATCAAGAACAAGTTCACCGGCGCGACAGAGAATACGACCATCGGTGCGGTGATCACGAACGCGGCATTCCCGAAGAGCAGCCTCTGCAAGATCGCCGGGATGGCTCACGACGGCTATGCGCGGGCGATCCGCCCTGTTCATACCTCTTCCGATGGAGACAGCATCTACGCGCTGTCTGTGGGAGATGTGAAGGCAGATCAGGATATGGTCGGAACCCTCGGTGCCCAGGTTATGGCGGAGGCGATCCTGAGGGCTGTGAGGAGCGCGGAGTCGGCCTACGGACTTGTTGGAGCAAAGGATTTGTAAAAAAGAGTGAAAAAGAGCGGCTGCCCGGCAAAACTTTGCCGATATGACAGCCGCTTTTTCTATACGGTTACATCTGTCCTGTCACGCGCAGGTACAGACCAAGCTCCATCTCAAGCGCCTCTGAAATTCCGCGCTCATCTAATTGGAAATGGCAGTTATGGTGCGGGGAAGAGGTAATCGGGCGTTCGGGATCAGCCATTCCGATCTGGAAGTAGGCACCCGGCTTCTCAAGAAGATAGTAGGCAAAATCTTCACCGCCAAGGGCATCCGGGCGTTCGTAGACGGTATATCCGAGGTCTCTTGTGACACTGCGGACCGTTTCGATCTCCTCCGGCACGTTGATGGCTGCCGGATAGCCCAGAGTCGTGGTCACATCGCAGGTGAGGCCGAATCCGGCGCAGATCCCCCTGCTGATGGAGCGGATGGAGTCAAAGACTTTGTCGATCAGGTCATTGTTTAAAGTGCGGACATTGCCGCCGAGAGTCACGGTATCCGTGATGATATTCGGATACTGGCCGCCATTTATATAGGAAACCGTAAGAACACCGCCTTCCAGCGGATTCTTTTTCTCAGCCAGGATCTGGTTTAAAGCAGATCCGACCATACAGGCCACGGGGACCGGATTCAGGGCATTCTGCGGATAACCGCCGTGACCGCCCTTTCCATGGATCTTCACTTCATAAATACCGATCGCTGCGGAATACGCCCGGGGAGTCACGGCGATGGTGCCGAGCGGAAACGCGGAAGCACAGTGGAAACCATAGATGAGATCGACATCCTTCATGACACCTTCCTCGCAGAGCGCCTTAGCGCCTCCCGGGAGCTTTTCCTCGGCTGCCTGAAAGATCAGCTTCACAGTTCCACGGACAAGCTCCGGATGGGCTGTGAGGACCTTTGCGAAGGTTAAAAGGACTGCGGTATGGATATCGTGTCCACAGGCATGCATAACGCCGGGAACCTCAGACTTAAACGGGAGATCATTTTCTTCCTCCACCGGGAGCGCGTCGATGTCCGCGCGGAACGCGATGCATGGACCGGTTTTTTCGCCTTTTATGACAGCGACCGTGCTGGTTCCGGAGATCCCTTCCATCAGCGGGATGCCCAGGGCATTCAGGGTGCTGCGGATGTAATCGGCAGTGTCTGTCTCCTGAAAGGAAAGCTCCGGGTGTCGGTGCAGGTAACGGCGTGTTTCAATCAGTTCTTTTTCATAAGGGCTTGTGATGGACTTGACAAATTCTTTCATATAAAACCTCCGTTTTTCTCGTTTATACTATTTATAGGAACAACTTATCGGAACAACAGATTATTGGTCTGTGGCTGGATCAAACGACACATTTGCGATCACGACTTCATTGTTAGTCCCGACCCGCATCGCCGGTCCCCAGACACCGGCACCGGAGGTGACAATAGATGTCATAGACCCCTTTTTCAGGACTCCGCAGGCATTTTCCCAGAGAAAATGGACCACAAGGTTTGCCGGAAACATCTGACCGTCATGGGTGTGGCCGGAGAGGTCCAGATCGACACCGGCATCGGAGGCTTCTGACAATTCTCCCGGCTGGTGATCCATGACGATGATGGGAAGTGAGGGATCGAGAGGTTCAGTGATCTCAGCAAAGGTTTTCCGCGGGAGCTGTTCTTTTTTTGCCATATCCTTATCCCGGCGGCCGACAAGATAGAATGCATTATTGATGCAGACGGTCTCATCCTCCAGCATCGTGATACCGGCGTGGTGCAGAAATTCCGTAAACCGCCCGTCCCGGACGATCGTTTCCTTCTGTGGAAATGTGAATCCGGCGAGGATCTTCTCGCTTACGTCATGGTTGCCCCAGCAGGCGTATGTTCCGTACAGGCTCTTGATATCGGATAGAATGTCAGCCACCTTATCCGGGTCTTTGATCGCGTCGTAATCATTGTCGAAGAGATCTCCGGCAATGCAGACGAGATCGACATTTTGGGAGTTAATGGTGTCTACGATCTTTCTTACATGGGACTTCGTGGAGTTGTATCCAAGGTGAAGATCCGCGATCAGGGCGATCTTAAGTCCCGGAAGAGAGGAACTCTTTTCGATGACGACCGGATCCTGCCGCACATAGACCCGTCTTGCATGCAGGACACCGTAAATGCTGACCATAAGGATCAGGCCAATGGCAAAGCCGCCAAAGATCACGAGATTTTTCGGCATGGTATGCAGCATGGCCGGGTACCGGTATTTCATAAAGAAGGAATGGCCGGTGACACGGCGGATCACGTCGAAGGTGATGATAAAAAGCAGGATATATTCCAGAGTGCCGAGCCAGTAGTTGCTGATCACCCGGAGAAAATGGTGAAGTGGTTCTTTTGTGATCAGAAATCCGGTCAGCGGGCTGACGGCAAAAAATAGATAGAGGACTGTGACAGGGATCCTGAAAAACAGTGAATGAAGCGCCGGGGAGCAGGAATCCGCCCAGGCGTAGAGCCATAAAAGAATGTATGCCTGAAATAACAGGTAGATCGGAGATAAAAATACAGCTAACATGAGATACTCCTGATGTTTCATGGACAGGAATGGTGTATAATGATTCCTGTACAGGTGGTTTATGGTGTAAGTATAGCGAACACTTTAGCAATTTGCAATGGAAAAGAAGAAAAGAGGTTGTTATGATCGATCTGACAGGAATGATCTCCATTCCATATTTAAAGAAGACAACATTTACCGGAAGTGAAAAGGGAACGAATTTTATGATCCGGAAGATCAGCGGAGAGGAAGGCGAGCCGGATAAGATCCAGGCGGTCACCTGGCCGGGGCCGTTTATTTTTTCTGTGACGGAAGATGAAAAAAAGACGTATCAGGAATTTGAATTCAGCGAGAACGGGATCAAAGCGGCTGTGGCGTGGCTGAATGAAGTCACGCACAGCGCGTGATTGAGGAGATATTTCCTACATCGACGGCGTTCTCGCCACAAGATCCAGTGTCACATCCGTAAATCTCTGCTTTAAGAGCGCGCAGATCTCCTTCCGCTGCTCCATAAGCTTCGGGATCATGTCCTCGGTGAGCTGGAGTTTTGCGCACCACGGCGCATTGGCCTTTGGGTCCGCGGCAGCGGGATCCGGGTACACGCGGACGCGGAAATCGCGGAATCCAAGGTCGGAGAGGAATTTCTCCGCCCATTCCACATCCTTTAACACAGAAGCTTCGATGGAAATTCCCGACGGAACTCTCGTCGCAAGACAGGCGTAGGCGGGCTTGTTCCATGTAAACAATCCGGCATTTCGGGAATATTCCCGGAGTGCCGTTTTTGTTATTCCGGAAAGGCGCAGCGGGGACAGTACCTTCATTTCTTTTAAAGCGCGCATGCCCGGGCGGTCACCGGCGTCATCGGAGGCATTCGTTCCGTCCATGATCTCGGTAAAGCCGTCCTCCTTTGCGGCTTTCAGGATTCCGCCGAATACCTGATTTTTGCAGTAGTAGCAGCGGTCTTTCGGGTTGCTCTTTACGACTTTATCCGTCAGCACATCAAAGGGCAGGACCGTCATGTCCGCGTGTAATGATTCAGCGAGAAGCTTCGCGTCATCTAACTCAAATTGCGGCTGGAACGGCGTGGAGACATAGTAAGCATGTACATTTGCTCCGCAGGCCTTTGCGGCATAGAGAAGATAAGAGGAATCTGTTCCGCCGGAAAAAGCCAGAGCGATGGTAGAATGTTCCGCAAAAAATTCTCGGAGTGCGGCCGGAACGCAGTCTATGGAAACGTTGATCGTGTTGTTCATAAGGAATTCTCCGTCCTTTCATATTCTCAAGGTGAACGTCCGTGAGACTTGCCGCGTGATTCTGGTCAGAGAAGCTGACATATTCCTATCAGAATCACTGCACATCCTCGCGGAGCGTTTATCTTAGCAGCCTCGTACGAGCGGTCATATCTTCATAGCAAATTGGTAGGTTTAATTCACTCATTATAATTCGCAGAGACATAGAAGTCAAGCTTGTAACCGGGAAGGTGTTACCGTCAGGCGGAATTCCCGATTTTTATAGATTTTCAGTATTTTCATTTCAGTATGTTTGTTATATCATAGATGAATAAAATGACAAGGAGGATGCAGGCTATGGAAGACAGAGAACTAATCGTGAAGACATCCGCGTATATAGACCGTCACAGGGACGAGATGCTGTCGCTATGGGAAAAGATTGTTTCTATCGAAAGCGGAACCCCGGATAAAGAGGGCGTTGACCGGGTAGGTGCGGTTTTAAAGGATGAACTGGAAAGTGCCGGAGTGGAGACAGCTGTGCTCCCGATGGAACGTTTCGGAAACCTCCTGACAGGCGTATGGCATAAAGAGGCAGCAGGCCAGCCCATCGTCCTGATCGGACACATGGACACGGTATTCGCGAAAGGCACGCTGGAGAAAAATCCGTTCCGCATCGATGAGAACGGAAATGCCCACGGACCGGGAGTTCTGGATATGAAGGCGGGACTTGTGATCGCTGTCTATATTTTAAAAGCGCTCCATGAATATGGATATGGGAAACGCCCGATCCGCGTTGTCTTTGCGGGAGATGAGGAGAACGGACACCGTCAGACAAATGCGGAGGCAGAGATCCGGAAACTCTGCGCGGGATGCGCGGCGGCATTCAACTTTGAGACGGGATTTATCGATGACGGACTCGTTGTTGGAAGAAAAGGTTCCTGCCGCGTGACACTCACCGTTCACGGAGTCGCGGCCCACGCTGGAAATGATCCGCAGCGCGGAAGAAACGCGATTTTGGAGATGGCGCATAAGATCATCGAGATCCAGAAGCTTCATGACTTTGAACATGGACTTTTTGTGAATGTAGGTGTGATCCAGGGCGGAACGGTTGCAAACGCAGTGGCTGCGTCCTGTGAGGTTGGAATCGATATCCGCTACGACAGCTTTGAGCGCCTTGAGGAAACACTTCAGGCGATCAAAAAGATTGCAGAGACGAGAACTGTCCCGGACACGACAGCAGATGTGACCTGGACGAAGCCGAGCACGGTAATGCCGGTATCGGAGAAAAATCTGGAGCTTTTCCGCCATGTCCAGAAGGCGGCAGACATGATCGGTTATGGAAAGCTGCAGACAAAGAAAGTCGGCGGATGGTCCGATTCCTGCCTGGCTGCGGCGGAAGGCGTTCCGGTAGTTTGTGCCATGGGCGTCAAGGGCGCGAACAATCATTCAATGGAGGAGTATGCGGTAGCTGAGACGCTGTTTTCCAGAGCGAAACTGGCATTGGCTTCCATCATTACGTTTTGACAGACATGAAAGAGACAAGAAAAAAATATGACATGCTGACGGATAATCCGGGAAAATCCCTGCTTTTCTTCGTGCTTCCGATGATACTCGGAAATCTATTTCAGCAGTTTTACAACATCACGGACTCAGTAGTGGTAGGAAAATTCGTCGGGGAACAGGCATTAGCGGCGGTTGGCGCATCCTATGCGATCACGAACGTCTTTATTGCCATCGCCATCGGCGGCGGAATCGGAAGCTCCGTGGTGATCTCCCAGTTTCTGGGAGCGGGAAAACTCGCGAAGATGAAGACGGCAGTCTACACGACGATGTTCAATTTCCTTGGGATTGCGGCGTTTCTGGCAGCAGTGGGGATCCTGTTCAACAATCGGATCCTGAATCTCGTCAACGTACCGGAGGATATTTTCTCCGACGCGGCGCTGTATCTGGCGATCTACTTTCTCGGACTGCCGTTTCTGTTCATGTATAACGTTCAGGCATCGATCTTCAACGCACTGGGAGATTCAAAGAAGCCGCTGTACCTTTTGATCTTTTCTTCCCTGTTAAACATCGTGCTGGACATGATCCTCGTGATCATTTTCAAGCAGGGCATCCGTGGCGTTGCGTTGGCGACACTGATCGCACAGGGAATCTCGGCGGTGATCTCCTTCCTTCTTTTGATGCGGAAGCTAAAGGGGTATCCTGCCGAGGAGCCGGTGCGTCTCTACAGCGGAGAGATGGCGGTCTCCATGGTGAAGATCGCCGTTCCGTCCACACTGCAGCAGTCCATCGTCCATATCGGAATCCTGCTGGTCCAGTCTGTGATCAACAGCTTCGGCTCCACGGCGATCGCCGGATACTCCGCGGGCATGCGGATCGAGTCCTTAAGCATCGTGCCGATGCTGGCCATGGGAAATGCTATGTCAACCTTCACAGCCCAGAATATGGGGGCTGGAAAGATCGACCGGGTGAAGGAAGGTTACCGCATGTGCTATGTGATCGTCCTGACGGCGGGTGCGGTGCTCTGCGTGATGTACCAGCTGGCAGGAGGCGCATTCGTGTCTCTGTTCCTTGACAGCGGCAGCAGTGAGGCGTACTCGGTGGGGCTCAGTTATGTGAAGTTCTTATCGTTTTTCTACTCGTTTATCGGCCTCAAGGCGTCCACGGACGGTCTGCTGCGCGGCGCAGGTGATGTGACGGCATTTACGGTGGCAAACCTCGTGAATCTCGCGATCCGTGTCAGTGTGACGAACCTGTTTGCGCCGATTTATGGAATCCAGGTAGCATGGATGGCGGTTCCCCTTGGCTGGGCCGCGAATTATGTGATCTCGTTTGGATGGTATCTGACAGGAAAATGGAAGAAGGTCCGCGTGATAAAGAAGTAATATACGGATAGGAAATCTCCGGACTGAGAAATGCTGTACAAAAGTGCAGGCAGATTTTATGAAATATGAAAAAATAGTTCCGATGGTTCAGATTTGATGTAAAATGGAAACGGATCGATCTGGTTGGCCGGAAGGGCATACAGTATCAATTACAGAAGAAAGGACAGAAATCATGGAACAGAAAATACTTGCTTACTTAAAAGAACATGAGACGGAGATCTTTGAGGACTTAAAATCTCTGGTCCTGACAGAGGCCAGCACTTCAGATATTGAGGCTCTGGCAAAGGTGCGGGAAAAGCTGGTCATGCTGATCAAGGAGCGCACAGGAGAGGACAGCTTTGTCTACGAAGCGGAGAACGGACACTGTCCGGTGCGGTTCCAGTATGGAAAGGGTACGGAGAAGATCCTATTTATCGGTCATTATGACACCGTACATCTCATCGGTGCGCTGAAGTATTATACAGAAGGAAATGAGCTCCACGGACCGGGTGTTTATGACATGAAAGGCGGACTTATTTCCGCGATCTGGACTGTAAAGGCATATAAGGATCTTGGGATCGATCCGGGAAAGAGGCTGGAATTCATCTTTAACGGTGACGAGGAGACCGGAAGTGCTGAGTCTACCGATATCATTTGTGAGCTTGCGAAGGACGCGAAGGCGGCGCTTGTCTGCGAGCCGTGTACAGCGAACGGAGATTTAAAGACAGGAAGAAAAGGCCTTGTCCGTTTTACCGTAAGGATTCACGGAAAGGCATCCCATGCGGGAAATGCCCATAAAGAGGGGATCAATGCCATCGAGGAGCTGGCACATGAGATCCTCGCAATCCAGAAACTGACAGATTACGAGGCTGGAACTACCGTCAATGTAGGCGTTTGCAGCGGCGGTACAAAACCGAACGTTGTCCCGGCGGAGGCGGAGATCGAGATCGACTGCCGCGTAAAGACAGCCGCCGAGGGCGACAGGATCCGCAAGGCGATCAACGAGATCAGGACGACGGTTCCGGGAACCACAAGGGAAGTCATCGAACGGGACAGCAAGATGCCGATGGAGGAGACGGAGGCGAACATGGCGCTCTTTGAGAAGGCGAAGATCTGCGGCGAGAAGGTCGGACTTACATTCTCCCACCAGTTTGTGGGTGGCGGAAGCGACGGAAACGAGGTGTCGGCACTTGGTATCCCGACACTTGACGGTCTCGGCGCAGCCGGTGACGGGGCCCACTCCGCAAACGAGTACATCCTGATCGACCAGTATATTCCGAGGATCGCGATGCTGGCTTCGTTTGTGCTGACGATCTGAGAGATTTCAATACATAAGATATAAACAGAGAGCGTATTGCCTAAAAAAGGTGGTACGCTCTCTGTTTATAAGAAGTTATTTAGTTTTTGATCGGAAACGTGATCTGCGCCTTAAACAGGTCGCCATCGATAATCAGCTCGAACTTTCCGCCCTGAAGGGTTGTCAGGTCTTTCGCGATGGAAAGTCCAAGTCCGCTTCCCTCCGTGGTTCGGGAAACGTCACCGCGGACGAATCGCTCGGTGAGCTCATCCGGGCTGATGTTTAACGGGTTTGCGGACACATTCTTGATCGTGAACACAACGTCGGCGCCATGGTCCTCGATTGTGACGTAGACGCGGGTTCCCTCTAACGCGTACTTGAATGCGTTATTATAGAGGTTTTCAAGGACACGCCATAGCCTTCGCCCGTCTGCCTCGATCATGATGACCTCGTTCGGAAGTGTGTTGACGATCTCCAGATGGCGGATCGCGTATTTTTCCTCAAATTCTCCGGTCGTCTGCTGGACAAGTTCCACGAAATCGATATTTGTGATCTCCAGCTTGATATTTCCGGAGCTTGCGCGGGAAGCTTCCACAAGATCCTCAGTCAGTGTCTTTAACCTCTGGGATTTCTGATCCAGAACCTCCAGATATTTCTGAACCGTCGGGTCTTCAATGTGCTGGCGCTTGATGAGGTCCACATAGTTGATGATGGAGGTCAACGGTGTCTTGATATCGTGGGACACGTTCGTGATCAGGTCGGCCTTCAGGCGTTCGCTCTTTACCTGTTCGGCAAGAGCTGTCTCCAGACCGTCACTGATACGGTTCAGTCCTTCGGCGAGTTCCGCCTCCAGACTCGAGAAATCATTGACATCCACCTTGTAGCTCGTCTCCCCGGAGGCGAGTTTTTCGATGGCGGCATGGATCTTGTCCGTCTGGTCCGCATTCCGGTAGATAAAGTAGAATACCAGAAGGTTTCCGGCGATCCAGGCGATCATCACGAAGATGAACGGCATGAACTGGAAAACGGAATTTTCATGATGGAAGATCATGAATGCCCCCACGGTGATCATGAATACGTTGTATGCAAGATACAGCACAAAGCCTATTGTGATCCGGTAGCGGAACGTGCTCTCGGAGAGTGTTTCTGTAAGATCATGCAGAAAGCTGTTCTTCCAGAGTGTCTCCGCCTTGTATCTGCGGATCAGGCTGAAGAAGGTCAGGATGACGCAGAAATACAGGTATCCGAAGGCCACCAGCAGGTTCGCGCGGTCCCAGTAATCTGATGTCACTACCAGGTGCAGGAGCTTTGATGTCACCGGCGCCATGATGTGGATGCAGAGGTAGGACACGAATGCCATCAGGAGCAGCATGAAATCCGTTTTTGTCCGGTCAAATGGGTAAAGCGTGATGGTCCGGTCAGAGATCGACGCATGTCCGGACAGAAACAGCAGGAATGCGAAGGTCACGAGGGAACCGGCAAGTCCCGCGATCGTAATATAAAGTCCGTTGGAGAAATTCACGCGGGACTTATTATAGGCGGTATATGCCTGAGCATAGTCATCGTTCGCCTTATAGGATGTGTCGAGACCGATGACCACATAGTAGCTGTTGCCGTTGTACGGGTTATTTTTCGACATCAGCGCCGGGATACTCGGAAAGTTGGATTCGAAGTTCGTCCGGACCGCAAGGTCGTTGGAGTCTCCGGAATAGTAGATATATCTTCCCATGGCCATAATGTCATCGTTGGACATCTCCGGCGCGTTGGTATGGATCTCATAGATCGCATTATTTTTTGAGTAGTATGCCACGCGGAAATAGAGGTTTGTAAAGTCGCTCATGAGTCTCGAATAGATCGAGTAGTAGGAAGAAAAGCGTTTTAAGATCTCATAAGTCAGATCCGGCATCGTCGAGAAAGACTGATCCGGGCTCGTTAAGTCTTCCTCAGACTGGTAGCAGCGGTAGCGGACATAGACCTGTTCCTGGTCTTCCTCGGACAGAGTCTCCGGACCGCCCTTTAACGCGTAGTTGTCGGACTCGTCCATGTAGTAGCCCAGGGATTTTCCGTACTGGATAATATCGTCCAGAGTGTAGGATTTTTCCCCGCCAGGTCCCGTGGTGACTTCCAGGACGACCTGGGAGTAGTCGACCTCACCGTTTACCTCGAAAATATCCTGATACTGGACATAATCGAAGATATTTGTGATATCTGCCTGGACTTTTTTGCTGAAATCCGGGGACTGTTCAAAGGTCTCCGTCTTGATCCAGTCGAGACCCCGGCCGTAGTTGCTGTTTAAATACATGAACCCGATTCCGACGAGTGTCACGCAGGCAAAGAGAAAGTGAAGGAAGCCGACGAGACGCTTGAAAAATGAGTTTGTCTTTTTTTCTGCCATCTGGACTCTCCTTACTGTTTCTCGATCTTATACCCGACGCCCCAGACGACCTTTAAGTAGCGGGGCTCTTTCGGGTTGATCTCGATCTTCTCGCGGATATGACGGATATGGACGGCAACTGTGTTATCTGCACCTATTGCATCTTCATTCCAGATTTTTTCGTAAATCTGGTCAATAGAGAAAACTTTTCCGGCATTCTTCACGAGAAGCAGCAGGATGTTGTACTCGATCGGTGTCAGCTTGATCGGCTCGCCGTCAACCGTCACTTCCTTGTTTTCATCATTGATCATCAGGCCGCCGCATTTGTAGACCTGGGAGTTTCCCTGCTGGTTTAAGTTCCCGAGCTGTGTGTAGCGGCGGAGCTGGGATTTTACGCGGGCAACGAGCTCGAGCGGATTAAACGGTTTTGTGATGTAATCGTCGGCGCCGATGTTGAGTCCAAGGATCTTGTCGGTGTCCTCAGATTTCGCGGAGAGGATGATGATCGGGATACTGCTGGTCTCGCGGACCTTTAACGTGGTGCGGATCCCGTCAAGACCCGGCATCATGACATCCACGATCATTAAGTTTACTTCATTCTTCTCCAGAAGCTCCAGTGCTTCGTAGCCGTCGTAGGCCTTAATTACATTGAAACCTTCGCCGGTCAGATAAATATTGATCGCCTCTACGATCTGTTTGTCGTCATCGCAGACGAGAATGGTTGGCATAATCGATTCCTCCTCATATCAGACATAATAAAAGATGAAAAATCGTAACTGACCATATTTCCAGTTACGAAAAAATCAAATCAAAGAAAAAATACATCATAATCCAGTATAGCATAAAAATGACGCAAAAACATAAGGAACGTTCTTAAATTTTTATGTAGAGATGTAAAGGGGTGTTACAGTACACGGGTACTCTATGCCCGCGCATTGTAACAGGATTTTGCCGATGCTTCGCATTCCGAATCGGCAAAATCCGCGGCCATAACGGTATCATACGGAATTTTCAGTTCAGAAAATTCCTACCCATGAAAAGTAACAAAGGAGTTACTGTATTGTACAGAATTTTCAGTTCAGAAAAGCTTTTGGTACGACGCGGCGATTTGATGCAGTGACATAGGTAAAAAAATACGAACGTAAAAATTTGTGTATAATGTTGTGAAATAGAAGAATAAATAATCGCGCAAGAGGTTAAAACAATAAAAAAATATAGAAAATTTTGCGAGAATTGTACAAAATATATATTTTAATGTGAAATGGTTGATAATAATTGTGCAATGTGCTATGATTGAGTTAACTTAAAAAAGAAGCCGTGATAGGAGAGCAAAATGTGATCAGCTAACGATTAGCTGTTGCTTGGTGCGCTCCTTTTCTTTTTGAGAAATGGAGAAAAGTTTAGTGAAACATTATTTTTATCAGGCATTGGAAGAAACCCCGATCATCGCAGCGATCAAAAACATGGATGATCTGGAACTTTGCTGTTCTCTGGAAGAGATCCGAGTGGTATTCGTCCTGTTCGGCGATATCTGTACGATCCGGACGATCGTAAAACGCCTAAAGGACGCTGGGAAGATCGCAATCGTGCATGTAGACCTGATCGTGGGCTTAAGCAGCAAGGAGATCGTGGTGGACTTCATTAAAATGTCGACAGAGGCAGATGGGATCATTAGTACAAAGGTCCCACTGATCAGAAGGGGAAATGAACTGAATTTCATAACGGTCCAGAGGTGCTTTTTACTGGATTCCATGGCGTATGAAAATTTAAGACAGCAGCAGCATCAGGTAAAGCCGGATTATATCGAGGTTCTTCCGGGAATCATGCCGCAGGTCATTTCAAAGATGTGTAAGGTGTCGAAAGCGCCGATCATCGCGGGTGGACTGATCTCCGAGAAAGAATCCGTTATGAGCGCCCTCTCAGCAGGAGCGATGGCAGTTTCATCTACGAATCATGAAGTCTGGAAGCTGTGAATAGAATGATAACACAAGCTGTTTCAATGCCGGGAAAAGGGCAGTTGAGATAAAGCATGGGAAAAACTATATTGAAGGAGGAATTGGTATGGCAAAGTATGTAATGGCACTCGACGCGGGGACAACCAGCAACAGGTGTATCCTGTTCAACGAAAAAGGTGAGATGTGCAGTGTAGCGCAGAGAGAGTTTACCCAGTACTTCCCGAAGCCGGGCTGGGTAGAGCACGATGCAGACGAGATCTGGGCAAGTATGCTGGGTGTTGCCGTAGAGGCGATGAACATGATCGGTGCCACCGCAGAGGACATCGCGGCGATCGGTATCACAAACCAGCGTGAGACAACGATCGTCTGGGATAAGAATACCGGAGAGCCGATCCATCACGCGATCGTCTGGCAGTGCCGCAGAACATCGGAATACTGCGACACCTTAAAAGAAAAAGGCCTGACCGACAAGTTCAGAGAGAAAACAGGCCTCGTGATCGATGCGTACTTCTCAGGAACAAAGGTAAAATGGCTGCTTGACAATGTACCGGGCGCGAGAGAAAGAGCGGAGAAGGGCGAGCTGTTATTCGGTACGGTTGAGACATGGCTGATCTGGAAACTTACAAAGGGCGCGGTTCATGTTACAGACTATTCCAACGCGTCCCGTACAATGCTCTTCAATATCAATACTTTGCAGTGGGATGATGAGATCTTAGCGGAACTCGATATCCCGAAGTGTATTCTCCCGGAGCCGAAGCCGTCAAGCTGCATTTACGGCGAGACAGATCCGTCTTACCTCGGCGGACCGATCCCGATCGGAGGAGCTGCTGGTGACCAGCAGTCCGCACTGTTCGGACAGACCTGCTTCAATCCTGGCGAGGCAAAGAATACATACGGAACCGGCTGCTTCATGTTAATGAACACCGGTGAGAAGCCGATTTTCTCAAAGAATGGTCTTGTTACAACAATTGCATGGGGCTTAGACGGAAAAGTCAACTACGCTCTTGAGGGCTCTATCTTCGTTGCAGGCGCTGCGATCCAGTGGCTTCGCGATGAGTTAAGAATTATCGATTCCGCACCGGATTCCGAGTACATGGCAAAGAAAGTAAAGGATACGAACGGCTGCTATGTTGTACCGGCATTCACAGGTCTCGGAGCTCCGCACTGGGATCAATACGCGCGCGGAACGATCGTAGGAATCACCCGTGGTGTCAATAAGTACCACATTATCCGCGCGACTCTGGAATCCCTCGCATATCAGGTAAACGATGTTCTGGAAGCGATGAAGGCAGATTCCGGTATCGAGCTTGCGGCTCTTAAGGTTGACGGTGGCGCAAGTGCCAACGACTTCTTAATGCAGACACAGGCCGATATTATCAATGCGCCGGTGAACCGTCCACAGTGCGTAGAGACGACAGCTATGGGTGCCGCTTATCTTGCAGGTCTCGCAGTTGGTTACTGGAGCAGCAAGGAAGACGTCATCAAGAACTGGGCAATCGATAAGACCTTCGAGCCGAAGATCGAAGCCGCTGAGAGAGAAAAACGGATCAAAGGCTGGAATAAGGCTGTGAAATACGCTTACGGATGGGCGAAGGAAGACTAAACGAGATATAAAATGAGGAAAAGGTTTCGGGTAAGAATTGCGGCTTGCAGAGAACGGACTTGAATGGAATAATTGCTCAAAGTTGTTGAAACAAAACAGAAAGTTTTGAAAAAACAGAAAACTGTCTCCGGCTTTGGGGGGGGGGGAACGAAAGCCGGAGATGCCTAAAACAACAAAAAGGGGGATTTTCTATGCTGCCTTATATTGCAGAGTTTCTTGGAACCATGATGCTTATCATCCTCGGTGATGGTGTTGTTGCAAACGTAAACCTTAACAAGTCCGGAATGAAAGGTGCAGGAGCTGTCCAGATCACACTGGCATGGGGCCTTGCAGTTCTGGTACCGGCATTTATCTTCGGAGAAGCTTCCGGTGCGTCCTTTAACCCTGCGCTCACGATCGCTCTTGCGGTTGACGGAAGTTTCGCATGGTCTATGGTGCCCGGATATGTGATCGCACAGATGGCAGGTGCATTTGTCGGCGCATCGATCGTTTACCTGCTCTTTAAGGGACAGTTTGACGCTACAGAAGATCCGGGAACAAAGCTTGGCGTATTCTGTACAGGTCCGTCGATCCCGAACACTGGATTAAACATTTTAAGCGAAGCAGTCGGTACATTTATCCTCGTTTTCGCGATCAAAGGTATCGGCAATGTAACAGGACTTTCCACAGGTGTTGATAAACTCTTCGTATTCGGAATCATCGTTTCCGTAGGTATGTCCCTCGGCGGACTTACCGGTTACGCGATCAACCCGGCAAGAGACTTAGGACCTCGTCTTGCACATGCAGTCCTTCCGATCAAGGGCAAAGGCGATTCCAACTTCTCTTACGGTCTTGTAGTTCCGATCGTTGGACCGATCATCGGTGCGATCGTGGCGGTTCTCCTTTATGGAGCGATCCCGTGGTAGGATAAAAAACAGAGGGCTGTGCCCGGTGCAGTACAGCTTAATAATCAGATAATTATGGCATGAGATGAGAGAGCCTGACAGGATAACCGCATAAGGGTATGCGTTTACTTGGCGGGCTCTTTTTTCTCAAGGACGGACGCCGCCGGCTCCCCAAGGTTGTGGGATATGGCGGAAAACTTCTAAAAGAGACAGGATGTAAAGGAGTGAACGGTAAATGTATGATGTGATCATAATCGGAGCAGGAGTAGCCGGGGCGGCATCTGCGAGAGAATTGTCGCGCTATCAGGCAAAAATCTGCGTGCTGGAGAAAGAGGAGGATGTCTGCTGCGGTACTTCCAAGGCAAACAGCGCCATTGTCCACGCGGGCTATGACGCGGCAGAAGGCTCCCTGATGGCAAAACTCAATGTACGCGGAAATGAAATGATGGAACAACTGTCGAAGGACCTGGATTTTCCGTTTAAGAGAAATGGTTCACTGGTAGTCTGCCTGCATGAAGACGAGATGCCGGGGCTTGAAGCTCTTTATAAAAGAGGAATCACAAACGGAGTTCCGGGTCTCAGGATCTTAAACCGGGAAGAACTCCGGGCAATGGAGCCGAATATTTCCGATGAGGCATGCGCAGCTCTTTATGCGCCCACGGGCGGAATCGTATGTCCGTTTAACTTAAATATCGCGATGGCGGAGAATGCCAACGCGAATGGAGTAGAATTCCATTTTGATACGGAGGTCACCGACTTAAGACCGGTGGAAGACGGCTGGGAGATCCGGACAAGCAAGGGCACGTATAAGACGCGGTATGTCGTGAACGCGGCGGGTGTCTACGCAGACAAATTCCACAATATGGTAAGCAACAAGAAGATCCATATCACCCCAAGACGTGGAGATTACTGTCTACTCGATAAAACTGCCGGAAATCATGTGAGCCATACGGTGTTTGCTCTTCCCGGAAAATACGGAAAAGGCGTTCTTGTGACTCCGACGGTCCACGGAAATCTGCTGGTGGGACCGACAGCGATCGATATCGAGAATAAAGAGGGAACCAATACGACGAGAGAGGGCTTAAATGAGGTTATCACAAAGGCAGAGATGAATGTGAAGAACATTCCGATGCGTCAGGTAATCACTTCCTTCGCAGGACTCCGTGCCCATGAGGACGGACATGAATTCCTGATCGGTGAACTGGAGGACGCAAAAGGATTTATCGATTGTGCGGGAATCGAGTCTCCGGGTCTGACAAGCTCCCCGGCGATCGGTGAGATGGTGGCGGATATCCTGAAAGAGAAGATGGATCTCAAGGAAAAAGAGAACTTCATCGCGACGAGAAAAGGTGTTCTGAATCCGAATACTTTAAGTAAGGAAGAACGAATCCAGTTAATTAAGGAAAAACCAGAGTACGGAAATATTATCTGCCGATGCGAGATGATCACAGAAGGCGAGATCATTGATGCGATCCGAAGACCTTTAGGCGCAAAATCCTTAGACGGAGTAAAACGCAGAACGAGAGCCGGAATGGGGCGTTGCCAGGCAGGATTCTGTTCCCCGAGAACTATGGAGATCCTTGCGAGAGAATGCCATAAGAGCATGTTTGAAATCACAAAATCCGGCGGAAACTCGCAGATCGTCAAGGGAATCAATAAGGATTCGTTATAAAAGGGAGGTGTCAGAGCATGAAATCGTATGATATTGTGATCATCGGAGGCGGACCGGCGGGTCTTGCCGCTGCAGTTTCCGCGAAGAAAAACGGAATCGAGAGTATTCTGATTCTGGAACGTGACAGGGAGTTAGGCGGAATCTTAAACCAGTGCATTCATAACGGCTTTGGACTCCACACCTTCAAGGAAGAACTCACGGGTCCGGAGTACGCGGGACGGTTTATTAAACAGGCAGAAGAATTAAATATCGAGTATAAACTGAATACCATGGTCATGGATATCAGTGAGCAGAAGATCGTGACAGCCATGAACCGGGAAGAAGGTCTCTTCGAGATCCGGGCGAAGGCAGTGATCCTTGCAATGGGATGCAGAGAGCGGTCGAGAGGCGCTTTAAATATTCCCGGATATCGACCGGCGGGAATCTTCTCTGCAGGTACGGCTCAGAGGCTTGTAAACATTGAGGGATATATGCCGGGACGCGAAGTTGTGATCTTAGGTTCCGGAGATATCGGACTTATCATGGCGAGACGAATGACGCTTGAGGGCGCGAAGGTTAAAGTCGTTGCGGAGCTGATGCCGTATTCCGGCGGATTAAAGAGAAATATCGTCCAGTGTCTCGATGACTATGGAATTCCGCTAAAGTTGAGCCACACCGTTGTGGACATCAAGGGAAAAGAGAGACTGGAAGGAATTACACTGGCTCAGGTAGACGGAAAAGGAAAGCCGGTTCCCGGAACGGAAGAGGAATACAGCTGTGATACGCTGCTTCTCTCCGTCGGATTGATCCCGGAGAATGAGATATCCAGAGGAATGGGTGTGGACATGAACCCGGTGACATCCGGACCGAAGGTCAATGAGAGTCTTGAAACGAATATTGAGGGAGTTTTTGCTTGCGGAAATGTACTTCATGTCCATGATCTCGTGGATTTTGTATCTGAGGAAGCGGCGATTGCCGGAAAGAATGCGGCATCCTATGTGAAACAGGGCGAGAACCGTTCGACCGGCGGACATGAGATCGTCTTAAATCCGATCGAAGGTGTGCGCTACACAGTTCCGGGAACCATCGATCCGGCGAGAATGGACGAGGAACTTACGGTCCGTTTCCGTGTTGGCGGTGTGTATAAGAACTGCTATGTGAGCGCGTACTTTGGCGATGAGCGTGTGATCCACAGAAAACGCCCGGTCGTAGCACCGGGTGAGATGGAAGAACTGAAACTTAAAAAAGCGGATCTTTTGAAGTATCCGGATCTGAAGACGATCACGATCAAGATCGAGGAGGCATAGGCGATGGAGGAAAGAAGATTAACATGTATCGGATGTCCGATGGGCTGTCCTCTTGTCGTGACGATGGACGGCGGTGAGGTCGTAAGCGTGACAGGGAATACCTGCAAGCGCGGCGAGATCTACGGGCGGAAAGAAGTGACAAATCCGACGAGGATCGTGACTTCCACTGTGCGGGTATCCGGCGGAAGCATCGATATGGTTTCGGTGAAGACGAAGGAAGATATTCCGAAAGGAAAAATCATCGACTGTGTGAAAGCGTTAAAGACGGTTGAGGTCGCAGCTCCGGTCCACATCGGGGATGTGATATTGAAGGATGTTGCCGGAACGGGAGTGGACGTTGTGGCGACAAAGAATGTGGAATAGGGTTTATTGCGATCAGTAAATGCAGATGATATGGGTTATGAACAAGGTGCTGTCCGGCTGGTTTTCATGGAAAATGGACAGTATTTTGGGAAAAGGACCTCGCGGATCCATGATTCAGGATTTTGCGAGGTCCTTTTTTGTCAGAAATTGTCTCACCATTGTGAAGGTGAGACAATTTCTGATATTTTAGTTAAATTTAAAGATCGCAGCCCCATACGCCGGCAGCGGATATGCGAAGGAGTATGGCTGACCATCGCACTCGCTCTTTTTGGAGCGGACGGAGAACGCGTGCTCTCCGCGTTTATAAAGTCCGTGTTCGGAATTCAGGATCAGCGAGTAGGTTCCGGATTTCGGAACACCTACACGGTAATCGTCACGGGCAACTGGAGTGAAGTTGATGATGAATAAGAGATTCTTCTTTCCGGTCTCATCGCGGCGGATAAAACTGAAGATGCTGCGGTCGCCGTCATTTGCGTTGATCCACTGGAAGCCGTTCCAGTCGGAATCGAGCTGCCATAATGCCGGATATTTCTGGTATACATGCAGCAGATCGCTATAATACTTCTGCAGATCTTTGTGGAGCGGCTCGTCGGCGAGATACCAGTCGAGGGCGACTTTCTCATCCCACTCGTGATACTGACCGAAATCCTGTCCCATAAAGAGCAGCTTCTTGCCCGGATGTCCCATCATAAACGTATATCCGGCCTTTAGGTTCGCAAACTTGTCACCGTTTAAGCCAGGCATCTTGTTGATCATTGAGCATTTCAGATGGACAACTTCATCGTGAGACAGGGTTAAAATATAATTCTCACTGGTGGCGTATGTGATACCGAAGGTCATCTTGTTGTGGTTGAATTTCCGGAAATACGGGTCGAGTTTCATATACTCCAGGAAATCGTGCATCCAGCCCATGTTCCACTTGAAGGTAAAGCCGAGGCCGCCTTCCTCCGGTGCCTTTGTGACGCCCGGCCACGCGGTGGACTCTTCGGCGATCATCATGGCGCCGGTGAGATGTCCGGTTAGGACGCTGTTTAAGTGGCGGAAGAACTCGATCGCTTCGAGGTTTTTGTTCTCGCCGTATTTATTCGGAACCCAGTTTCCATCGCTGCGGCCGTAATCCAGGTACAGCATCGATGCAACGGCATCCACGCGAAGCCCGTCGACGTGGAAGTTTTCCACCCAGTAGAGGGCATTCGCGATCAGGAAGTTTTTAACCTCATTTTTACTGTAGTCAAAGACCTTTGTGCCCCAGTCCGGATGTTCTCCCTTTCGCGGGTCCGCGTACTCGTAGAGCGGCTGTCCGTCAAAGTCGGCAAGTCCATGGGCGTCTTTCGGGAAGTGAGCCGGAACCCAGTCCAGGATCACGCCGATGCCCTTTTTATGAAGGTAGTTTACGAAGTACATGAACTCCTTCGGAGTGCCGTAACGGGAGGTCGGTGCGTAGTATCCGGTGACCTGGTAGCCCCAGGAACCGTCATAAGGATGTTCTGCAATTCCCATGAGCTCTACATGGGTGTAGCCCATCTTCTTCACATAGTCGGCCAGCTCGTGGGCTGCCTCCATATATGTATAATAACCTTCCTTCTGCGGGCGGTCTTTCTTTCTCCAGGAGCCGAGATGAACTTCGTAGATCGCCATCGGGGATTTTACAGGATCAGCTTTTTTTCTCGCGTCCATCCAGCCTGCATCTTCCCATTTAAAACCGCTGATGTCTTCCGTGATGGAAGCGGTTCCCGGACGGAATTCTGCGTGGACTGCATACGGGTCAGCTTTGAACAGGATCTTTCCATCCTGTGTGGTGATCGCAAATTTGTAGAGTTCTCCAAGGCCGACGCCCGGAATAAATGTCTCATAGATTCCCGAGTCGGCTAACGGTGACATTGGTGCGGCATCCGGATCCCAGCCGTTAAAATCGCCTACAACGCCGACCGCTTTTGCGTGCGGAGCCCAGACGGCAAAATACATGCCGCTTTTTCCTTTATATGTTTTCTGATGAGCACCGAGTTTTTCAAAGATTTTATAATGAGTCCCCTGACCGAAGAGGTAACGGTCCAGTTCGGTGATGAAACCGAGACCGATTTCTTTTGTTTTGGCAGGAGCCTTGGTTTTCTTTGTTCTTGTCATCACTTAAACCTCCTGAAGTTTAAAGATCGCGCCGCCGTTTGCCGGGAGCGTGACGGAAAGTCTGCCGTTTTCAAGGGAGAATGGGATTTCCCCGGGCAGCAGGGATACGGCATCTGAAGCCGCGCATGGCAGCGGGATCGAGATGGATGCCGGCTGCTCATCATTATTGACGGCGGAGATGAGAGTGCCGTGTTCTCCGGACCGGCTGAATGCATACTGCCGGTTGGTGAGGAGAAGTTCTTTATAAGAGCCACTGTGGAATGCGTCATGTTCCGCATGGATCTTTCCGAGCGCCGCGATGTGGGAAATAAGTTCCGGAGCTTTTCCATCCATGCCGGATAAAGTGAGCGCCGGGCGCAGGACTTCATCGGATGTTCTGGAGCGCTTTCCCTCGATCCCCCACTCGCTTCCATAGTAGATGGAAGGGATTCCCGGAAGTGTAAAGAGAAGCTGGTACACCGGAAAGAGGTTCGCCGGATGATTTAACTTGCTTGCGATCCGGTCCTCATCGTGGTTGTCCACGAAGGTGTAAAGCGATTTCCCGACTGCCTCCAGGCGCCTCACATTGTGGGCAATCTCAAAGTAGTTGTGGTCGTTGTGACCAGAGTAGAGAGCTTTGTGGAGCTCGTAATTTGTGACGGAATGCAGCATTTCCGGATTGACCCAGCGGCTGTATTCGCCGTGGATCACCTCGCCCATGAGCCAGAAGTCCGGTTTCATGGCGGAAGTTTTTTCACGAAGCTCTTTCATGAACCCGAAATCCAGGACATTCGCGCAGTCCAGACGGATCCCGTCGATATCAAAATTGTCGACCCAGAAGCGGATCGAGTCAAACAGATACTGGCGGACATCCGGATTCCATAAATTTAAACACGGAAGTTCGAAATGCCCCTGCCAGGCTTCGTAGCCGAACGGATCGCCAAGAGGACTTCCCCAACCGAAATTGACGCCGCGATACCAGTCTTTATAAGGGGAAGCTTCGCGTTTTTCACGGATATCCTGAAAGGCGAAAAATTCGCGTCCGGTATGGTTGAAGACACCGTCCACCACAACGCGGATCCCGTTTTCGTGGCAGAGCTGCACAAAATGGGCAAAATCCTCGTTTGTGCCCAGGCGCCTGTCGACAAGGCGGAAATCTCTTGTGTCGTAGCCGTGTGTGGATGACTCGAAGAGCGGACCGATATAGATCGCGGAGCCGTTTAAGGCGCGGATATGCGGGATCCAGGCCTCAAGATCACGGAGTCGGTGGGCGGTTTTTGTAAGTGTATTCGTTTTCTCAGCCCCCAGAAGTCCGAGGGGATAAATATGGTAAAAGACAGCCTGTTCGTACCAGGTATGCATGGTTATCAGACCTCCTGAAGCTCCCGTTTTTTCAGGCGGCGGAGAAGGAACTGATACCGGAGCTGCGCAGCGTTTAGCTCATAGATGTAACAGTCGACCAGAGTCGGGTCAACGACCTGTTCGAACTGGTTCTGGGCGGATAGGATCGCCGTTTTGCTGAGTTCGATCTGGCGCTTCAGTTCATTTGTCTCCCGGCTGAATGCCTGTTGGGAAGCTGATTTTTTAGAGAAAAACATCGTATCATACTCCAATTCCTTTATTTCCGGCGCGTATCGCTGCCAGATCCGGGCAGCTGCACCCCTGTTTTGTCAGATCCTGTCTGCAGACCGGTTTGCCGCACGGCGTGCCTGTCCGCGGAAAGATCTGTGGTTCCTGTAATTGGTAGTATGAGATCCATTCATCCGGAATATTCAGGATTCAGGATATTTTTCAAGCTCTTTCTTTAAGCGGCCGAGCTTATCGATGGCGCTTTTGTTTGTAAGATAGTAGTAATTGCAGACGCCTTTTTTTAAAACATCGATCAGGCCGGTATCTTTTAAGATCTTTAAATGATGAGAGACAGCCGGACGGGAGAGACTTGTCCGGTCTGTGATCTCATTGACGTTCAAACCGGGGATCCGGCTTTCGCCGGTGGTCTGCGTCTCAAAGAGACACTGCAGGATCGTGAGTCTTGTCCGGTCTCCGAGCGCGATGAATAAAGGAATGCACTCTTCGAAGATATCGCCCAGAAGATTGTCTGAGGTCATGAATTCTCTCCTTTCCTGAAGGTTTTGGTTTAAAAATTTAAACTTAATTGCATTTTACCATTTTTCATGAATAACGTCAATGAATTGTTCAATATTTCTGGAAAATGAAAGGTGACATAATAATTTTTGGTGAAAATTGACGAAAAACGTCACCTTGATTTTACGAAAACGAAATTGACTTTCGCTCAAAATTCAGAGATAATAGTGGCACATTCAGAGATGAGTTCTTCATTTCTAAATAGCAGATGTATGACCGGTAGCTTCGCCGGATGCCCGTTTTCAGGGCATGAAATCCTTTTTATGTTACGAAGACCAGTACCGCCAGTCTGGCATCAGTGAAGATATTTTCACAAAGGATCTATATGGAAAAAGTACTGGGAATTCTTCACCTTTTTGAGAAAGGAGATGATCCTGTCATGATATTATTTACGATTTTACTGTCTGCGGCCGTGACGGACTGAAGGTATGGAAAGATCTTTCACGTCCAGATCTTTTTGGGGATCGCAGCCGGGATCGTGTCGGCCTGCATGGGCAACAGAGTGGACGGACAGACACAGATAAACTCTGTGCTCATTCCCGCGGGAGTCTTCGTTCTGCGGTTTGCCGGGACATGCGCTGTGTTTTATCTCTTTTTTCTCTGCCGGATGATCGGCGCGGGAGATATCAAGCTTATGGGGCTGATTGTCGGATTTTCAGGACTCTGGGACGGGATCTTTATCTTAGGTCTTGGATTTGTGATCGCGGCTGTATCTGCAGCCTGCAGGATGACAAGACAGGGAACCGTCTGGCTGCGGTTAGAGAGGATCGCGCGGTTTGCGGTGGAGTCCGGGATCAATGGAAAGATCACGGAATATCCGGTATCTTTTGAAAAGGAAAGTCTTATGCGGCTGGGGCCGTATCTGTTCGCGGGCTACTGTCTGTTTCTGCTGATCCGATAGCAGGCAGGACCGCGAGTCTTGAAGGCTGGGAAACCAGTCCTGTCGATCATATGCCGGGTCTGCTCCGGCAGGGGAAAGGAAAAAGTATGAAAAAGATGATGGCGGTTTATGACGCGGATACGAGATACGCGGAACGATTGTCGGATTATGTTAACAGAAAAGAGCGGGGAGTATTCACTGCACAGGCGTTTACCTCGAAAGAAAAGCTGGCGGAATATGCCGCGAAACATGAGATCGATGTCCTGCTTTCCGGGGAGCGGACGGATTCCGGGGATATCTCCGAAATTCCGTCCGGACAGAAGATCTATATGTCGGAGGAAACAGAACGGCAGATGGAATCAGGGAAAGAAATCTATAAGTTCCAGTCCGGGGACGATATTATCCGGGAGGTGATGGCGGTCTACAGTGAGATCCCGGGGATCCGCCCGAATACCGCAGGAAGCGTGGATCAGTCCAGACGGATCATAGGCGTCTATTCACCGGTCGGAAGATGCGGAAAGACCTGTCTGGCGCTGGCGATCGGTCAGATCCTGGCAAAAGAGGAAAAGGTGCTGTTTGTGACGCTGGATACTTTTACCGGTTTTACCGGTCTGTTAAATGAGCGCTGGAAGCGGGATCTCTCGGACCTTATCTACTACTATAAGCAGGAACGGTTTCATATAGTACGGCTGAACTCACTTGTCTACTATCTGGGAGATATGGCATGGATCCCGCCGATCCGGATCCCTCAGGATTATGCACAGCTTACCGCGCAGGAGATGGCGGATCTCATGGAACGGATCCTTCGGGAAGGAAATTATACGACACTTGTCCTCGATATCGGGGATTACGGGCGGGATGCCCTGCCGCTGCTGGAAAAATGTCAGGTCGTTTACGCACCGATCAGAGAAGATCCGTTTTCTGCGGAAAAAATGCGTGAATTTGAGGAGTATCTGGAGACAACGGGAAATAACGCTGTCGCAGAAAAGATCCAGAAGATCCATGTGCCGATGGTGACCGGAGGGAGAAGGATGGAACATTTTCCACAGGAGCTTCTGTGGGGAGATATGGGAGATTTTGTCAGGAGTCTGCTGAAAGGACAGAGGAACTTATGGGACAATTAAAGAAGATCCTGCGGGAACAGATCCTGGCGGAGATGACATATGAGCGGCAGATGTCGGATGAAGAGATCGCGGACCTCATCGACCGGAAGATGGATGCCTGTCTGGAGGAGCAGCCGGGAGAATTCCCGCTGACTCTGGGGGAACGGCTGAAACTCCACAGGGAGTTATTTGACTCTTTCCGGCGTCTTGATATCCTGCAGGAGCTGGTGGATGATCCGCGGGTGACAGAGATCATGGTAAATGGTCCGGACCAGGTATTCGTAGAGACAGGGGGAAAGATCGGGCGGTGGGAAAAGTCTTTCGAATCCAGGGAGCAGCTGGAAGATCTGATCCAGCAGATCGTCAGCAGTGTGAACAGGATCGTCAATACATCAACGCCGCTTGCAAATGCCAGATTGTCAGACGGATCGAGAGTCCATGTGGTCCTCGAACCGATCGCATTAAACGGACCGATCTTGACGATCCGGAAATTTCCGGAGCCGGTGACGATGGAACGGCTCATGGAATACGGAAGCATCTCAAAGGAGGCAGCGGATCTCTTGAAGACGCTTGTTGCGGCGCGCTACAACATCTTTGTCAGCGGCGGCACCGGAGCGGGAAAAACGACACTCTTAAATGCACTCTCAGAGTTTATCCCATCCGGTGAGCGGGTGATCACGATCGAGGACGCGGCGGAACTGCAGTTAAGCCATATCGAGAACCTGGTAAGGTTAGAGACGAGGGACGCGAATGCGGAAGGAGCCGGGGCCATCGGGATCGGGGAGCTGATCCGGGCGGCGCTCCGCATGCGGCCGGACAGGATTATCGTTGGCGAGGTGCGCGGAAAAGAGGCGCTGGACCTTTTGCAGAGTCTCAACACGGGCCATGACGGCGGCTTTTCCAGCGGTCATGCGAACAGTGTAAAAGACATGCTCGCACGCCTGGAAACGATGGTGCTGATGGCGGCAGATCTGCCGCTTCCGGCGATCCGGAGTCAGATCGCGTCGGCGGTGGATGTCATGGTGCATGTGGCGAGAATGCGGGATAAGACGAGAAAGATAACAGCGATCGAGGAGGTGGACCGGTTTGAAAACGGCGAGATCATCCTCAATCCCCTTTTCGCTTTCAGGGAGACAAAGTGCCCGGAGAGCCGGATCGGGGACAGGAGGAAAGTGGAAGGAAGCCTTGAACGGGTCGGAGCACTCAAACACAGGGAAAAGCTCCGACTTGCAGGGTATGATGTATGAGACGTATGAGTTGAGCAGAAAAGAATGGGGGATCTACGGGGCAGAAGGGATTCTTGGCATTGCGGTGATGGACTATGTTTTTTACCGGAATGCAGGGCTTTTTCTGGTGTTGCTGCCGGTTGGAATGCTGTTTCCTCTTATGTTGAGAAAGCAGTTGAAGAAAAGGCGGCTGGAGACCCTGCGGGGGCAGTTTAAGGATGCGATCCTGGCAGTGGCCTCGGGACTGAATGCCGGATATTCGGTGGAAAATGCGTTTGCGGTGAGCTTAAAGGAGATGGAGGAGATCCATGGGAGTGATTCCATGATCGCGCAGGAAATCCGTCTGATCCTGCGGAAAGTGCGCCTGAATCTGACGTTCGAGGAGGCATTGGGGGATTTTGCGAAGCGGAGCGGCCTGGACGATGTGAAAAATTTTTCAGATGTTTTTCTTGCAGCGAGAAAAAGCGGCGGGGAACTGATGAAGATCATCGCCAGGACCGCGGAGATCATCGGAGAAAAAATTCGGATCCAGGAGGAGATCCTGACGGCAACCGCATCGAGGCGGATGGAGCAGAAGATCATGAGCGCGATCCCGATCCTGATCGTGGTCTACATTGAACTTACGTCACCGGGATTTTTTGAGATTTTGTATTCGACCATGGGAGGACGGATCCTGATGACGATCTGTCTCGGGATCTATCTGGTATCCTGTCAGCTGGCAAAAAGTTTCCTGGAGATCGAGATATGAGTGAGAAGGTGGAAAAAGGCAGGTTAAAAAAGTACGGGAAAGAGTATGGAAAGTATGCGGCATGTGTCGTGACCGGATTTGCGTTCTATGGAGCGGCGGAAGTGAACAGAAAGCTGGGGGATCCGGCGCGAAATGCGATTCTGGAGCGAAAACGATACGGCGAAGGAGATCGTCAGTATGATCTTCTGGTGGATGGACTGGGAGAAAGGGAGGAGGAAATCTCAGTCACGATCCCGGAGCGAAAAATGTCGGCAGATGAAATGCAGGAAAAGTTTCCGGAGATCATGGAATGCCTGATCGGAGAGATATTGGGGGAGAATGAGTCTCTCTCCGAGGTGCGCCATGATCTGGAGCTGACAGGCAGGCTGGAACCGTATGGATTGTCGGTACAGTGGGAATCCGGAAAACCGGAGCTTTTGAGCGATATGGGGCTGATCGGCTCTGAAGTGCCGGAATCGGGGGAGGAGGTGGTCCTTGATGCCGGGATATCCAATGGAACCACAGTCCTGCGGGCAGAGATAAAGGCTACAGTTTTTCCTGAAGAAAAGACGGTGGGGGAGAAATTTGAAGCGTTTCTGGAGAAACTCGCGGGGGAGAACCTGGAGAAGACTACGGTCATTCTTCCTGAAAGCTTTGAGGGACAGCCACTCCATTACCGTCTGGCATCCGGCGGCGGAAATGGAGGTCTGATCTTTCTTGGGATCGCGGCAGCTTTATGTTTATTCTTAAAGGAAAAAAGTGATGAAAAAGAAAAGCGGAAACAGTGGGAAGAGCACATGATCCTGGACTATCCGGAACTGCTGTCCGGTTTCCTTGTATTAACGGGAGCCGGATATCCGGTGAGACAGGCCTGGAAGAAACAGGTCATGGATGGAATGAAGAAAAAACAGCAGGAGCGTCATCCTGTGTACCGGGAAATGCAGACGACATTAAACCAGATGGAGACGGGAACGCCGGAGATCCGGGCCTATGCGGAATTCGGGCGTCGGATCGGGATCGGCAGTTATATGAAATTTGCGTCTCTGCTCGGAAACAGTGTGAGCACAGGGGGAAAGGATCTGAGGAGGCTTCTTGAGGAGGAGATGGAGGCGGCATTCCGTCAGAGAAAAGATCTTGCGCTCAGAAAAGGCGAAGAAGCGTCCACAAAACTTCTGATCCCGATGTTTCTCATGCTGGGAGTTGTGATGGTCATGGTAGTCGCACCGGCGTTTTTGTCACTGTAAAAAATGTTTGGAGGTAAGTGTATGCAGTTGAAAAGATTTCTTATGGAAGAAGATGGCGTCGGAGTCATAGAAGTTGTGCTGATCCTTGTCGTGCTGATCGGTCTGGTCATTGTATTTAAGACCCAGATCAACAAACTTCTGACCGGAATTTTCACGGAGATCAATAAACAGGCGAAAGAGGTATATTAAATGCGGTACCGGGGAGAGATCACAGTGTTTCTGAGTCTGACGATCCTGTGTGTGATGTCGCTGATGCTTGGACTTTTAGAATCAGCCAGGACGGCCGGGGCAAGACTGTATCTGAGGATGGCGTCTGACTCGGCAGTCTCATCGGTGATGAGCTATTATAACCGAAATTTATGGGATCGCTATCAGCTCCTGTTTCTGGAATATGACTCGGAGGCGGCGATCCAGGAGACATTCGGGCGTTATCTTGATTTTTATCTGGAACAGACCAATATGTATCCGGCAAGACGGGAAAAGGTTTCTCTCTCCGGGGTACTCCGCATGACTGATGAGAATGGACGGTGGCTGGAGGAAGAGATCGCGGATTACATGAAGTACCGGGTCCCGGAACTTTTTGCATCTGGCAGCGGGCTCTTAAAAGAGGCGGAACAGGTAAAGAAAGCGGGAGATTTCCGAAATCTGTATGATTCCTGCCGAAAGTCCGGACGGGCAGTACGGAGACTGGAGAAGGCGGCCCAGGAGGTTGAAAATTCTTTGCTGGAAATGGAAACTTGTAAGAACCGATTCAGCAATGCAGCATCTGATGAGAGTGCGTCTGCGCTGAAAAGGAGTGCCAGGAAATTAAAGAAGGAATTCCAGGATTTCCCAAAGCTTGTGGAACAGTTTGAACAGGAGATCAGACGGCTGGAGAAAGAGAATGAAGAATCAGGGTTCAAGACTGTGGAGGATGAAACAGCAGCGGAGACTCTCGGACAGGAAATTTCCGCATGCGGGGAGGTCATAAAAAGCGCGAAGGAGCGTCTGCAAAGGTATCGGGAAGCAGAAACACAGGTGGAACGAAATCTGGAACTTTTAGAGGAAGTCTGTGGGTATCTCGAGATGGAGCCGGACACGGATGAAGAGGACGACGTGGACTGGGATGCGATCAGCCAGTGTGCTGATGAAATGGAGATCCCGGAGTCAGAGAACTCCGGACCGAAAGACGCGAAAAAAGTGGCTGCCCTGGAGAGACTGGAGGAGCTTTTTGACAAAGAGCTTTTTGAACAGCTGCTCCCGGCGGGAACGGAAGTTTCCGGGCGGGCAGTATCCTTAAACGGGATCCCATCTGCGGGAAAACATGAGACAGGATCTGAAAATACCGGATCAGGAGCGATGGGAATCCTGGAGACGGCAGAAAAGGAACTGCTTGTCAGCAAATATATTCCGCTTTATTTTGGATCATTTACGGACGGAACAGGGGAGGCGGATGCTGCTCTTGATTATGAGATGGAATATCTTCTCTCAGGGAAAAAATCAGACCGTGAAAACTTAAAAGAAGCGGTAAACAAGGTGCTTATGCTGCGCGGATCGATGAACCTTCTGTATCTGCTCAATTCTCCTGATAAAAAGGCGGAAGCAGAAGCGCTGGCAGCAGCAGTGACAGCGGGGATCATCCCAGCTCAGATGGCAGTCTCATTCCTGATCCTGACGCTATGGGCATTTGGGGAAGCAGTGCTGGATGTAAAGACACTTCTGGCCGGAGGCAGGGTCTCGTTCTGGAAAACGGATGCGACATGGAAAACAGGACTTTCCGGTCTACTGGATCAGTCGTTTTTGGGAGAAACGGCAGAGAGCGGACAGGACGGGAGAAATTATACGGAATATTTGAGCTGCATGATGTTCTTTATGGACCGCGGGGTACGAAATTTCCGCATGATGGATCTCATCCAGTGGAATATCCGGATGGGACAGGCTGATTTTTCCGTAGCGAGCTGTGCGTATCAGATCGAGATCGAGGCGGAGGTCATGCAAAAGCATATGTTTTTTCAAAAAGAGGAATACAGAGGAACAGTACATGCGGCGGGATCATATTGACGGCTGGAACAGAATGCCGGGATCATGCTGCCGGAGCAGATCTGGAGTGAGGTTTGCGGGTTGCTGTAAAAATGCTGAGAAATTAAAGAAAGGAGGTGTGTGGACGTGCTCTTCTTTGCCGGTTTCTTTATGAAAATCAATATACGAAAACTCTTCTTTCATCAAAAAGTGTCTCTCCAGGTACACGAATATACGTTTTTAACCCCGCCGGCAAGGAGAGTACATCCATGCGCCTCCGGATTTCAGGCATCTATGACGGCAGAGGCAGCCATTGCGCTTCCGCTCGCGATATTTTTCTTCCTGGCACTTCTGCAGCCGGTATCCTGGCTTGACCGGCAGAGAAAAGTGCAGACCTGCACCGAGCGGATAGGGGAGGAGATCAGCCAGTATGGTCTTCTGATGGATGCGGATCCTGAAGAAGAAAATAGCGGACTTCCCGCATTCTGTACAGACGCGGCAGCAGCACTCTGGATCAGGGGAAGAGTCGGGCAGTATGCGGATCATGTACTGGTAAAACAGGCAGAGGTGTATGGAGAAAATGGGGATATCACATTTGAGGTGGAGTACCGGGAAGATGTTCCTTTTTATGGGAGAATTCTTGGAAAACAACAGAGAAATGCAGCTGTAAAAAGGCGGACATGGATCGGATTGAGGGGAAAACTGAGAGGAAATGGGACCGGATTGGAGACGGACCGCGATTCGGACGAAGAGATCGTCTATGTGGGGGCCGGGATGGGGCGTTATCATCTTTTTCGTGACTGCCATTATATTTCCAATGAGTACCAGAGCGTGACGCAGATGGAAGCGGAAAAAGGCGGGAGCTATGGGAAAAAGCGAACGCCCTGCGCAGTGTGTGCGGGAAAGGAAAACGGATCCGGGATCGTCTATGTCACAGCAGCGGGGGAACATTACCATTTCGATAAAAACTGTGCATCTATGATCTCTTATGTCCGTGAAATGCCGCGCGGGGAAGCGGAACATATGGGACTATGTTCCTATTGTGCGAGAAAAAAGGGGGAATTGGAATGAGTCTGTTTTTTCTGTTTTTGGGGATCGCTGCGTGGCAGGATCTCAGAACAAGAAGTATCAGCCTGGAGGTATTGACTGCGGGTGCGGCAGCAGGGATGGCTGTTTGTGTGCTGGAAGGCCGTGGACTTGAAGAAATTGTTCCGGCGATGATCCCGGGGATTGCACTTTTGCTCATAAACCGGTTTGCGGATGGAATTATCGGGGAGGGAGATGGATTATTTTTTCTTGTGGCCGGTTTTTTCCTTGAATGGAAGGAGATAGTCTTGCTGTTGATCTCCGGACAGTTCTTTTGCGGTATTTTCGGACTTGCGATGGCGGTAAGTGTAATGACGATAGGAGGCGGAAACGGGAATCTGCGGAAAATGCGGCTTCCATTTTTGCCATTTCTGCTTCCGACTGCGTTGTGGATGGCGGTGATGAGAGTTTTATGAGGGAAAAAAGGCAAAAGAATCAAAAATACGATGGAAGTATGACTGTTGAGGCATCCATAGTCATGTCGGTGGTCATCCTGTCGCTGGCCTCATTGATCCGGTATGCCTATACCGTTCATGATACTGTGACAGGGGGTATGATCCTGGAAGAGACGATCGAGAGGGTGAGAAATAATGTTGATAAGAAAAAAACGCCAGATATGTTCGAAGCGGAAGGAATCCGGATGGGAAATCCGAGACTTTTTCTTGGAGAGTACACGATCGGCCTGAAAACGGGGATAACCGGGATTACAGGAGACGCATCGGCAGGAGACTGGCATCTGAGTATGGAGCGGACCGATTTTCAGCCGGCAACTTTCCTTAGAAAACAGGATGCCGCAAAGAAGATCATGGACAGGCTGGAGGACTGATGAGGACGGAATTTAAGAGAGAAATGAACCGGAATTATATGGTCCTGCATCCGGAAACGGAAATGAATGAAACATATTCGCTGCGCATGCTGTCAGAAAACCGGATCACAGGACTGCTTCCTTTCCGGGAAAAACGGGTCGATGGGGAAAGCTATCTTTATTTTAACATTACTTCAAAACAGGCACTTTCCAGGATGATGGAGTACCGCTCTTTTACAGCGAAAGAGATCCGGCAGATCATAGAAGATCTGCTCATGGCAATGGCATCTTTAGAAAAGTTTTTGATGGATGGAGACCAGCTTGCCCTGGATCCCGATCTGATCTATGTGGATCCGGATGATCTCAAGGCAAATTTTTGTTTTATTCCGGGAACGGAAGGATCGTTTGAAATAAATTTCCGCAAACTCTCCAGATATATTCTGGACCATGTGGATCATACGGACGGTGATGCGGTGATCCTTGCGTTTGCGTTGTTCAAAGCAGGAGAAAAGGAGAACTTTGGGATCGCGGATCTGGAATCATGTCTGAGGGCGGGTGGAAAAAACGACAGGGAAGCAGGAAAAATGGAAACATATGAGAGAAAAATTCAGGGAGGATGTATAGATGATAAGAGAGAATTACGGGCAGATCAGGAAGAAAAGCAACCAGTTCCGGGAGAATTTTATGTGGGAAAGCAGGAACGCAGAGAAGGAAAGAAATCGGGAAAATATATGGAACAGGTCCGGAAATCAGAGCAGGAAAAACAGGAGGACGCCGATGACACGGAAGAGCCGGACATAAAATGGAGAATTTTGCAGGTTTTGCTGGGAATATTGCTGCCTGCAGTTCCGGCGGCTGTATTTCTTGCCGGTGGAATGGAACTGGTGATCCGTTTAAAATGGGGCATCTTAGCTGCATGGGGAATTCTTCTTGCCGGGATCTTTGCTGTGGAAAAAGAAACGGGCGGGAAGAAAGGAGAAGATGAGGAGGAGAACGGAGAGGACTGGGAGATCATGTTCCGGGAGGAAGAGGAGCTGGAGCGGGGAGGAATCCCGGAAGCGGGATATTCAGGCGCAGCAAAACACTTTTTTCAGGAAGAACGGGATCAGAATGATCGCGGGTCACAAACCGAGGAAAAGACCGGGCGGGAAAAAGACGCGGATGAGATGCATACGGTCCTTCTTACCGGGCGGCAGATCTATCCGGTGACAAGGCGGCTCGTACCGGAGAACGGAGGCGAAGATGTTCAGGTCGGATATTTTCCCTTTTTGATCGGGAAGAACCGGGAAATCTCGGACCTCTGCCTGAATCTTCCCCAGATCAGCAGGATCCATGCGAAGATCGAGGAAAGCGGGGACGGATATATCATCACGGATCTCAACTCCACGAATGGAACGAGTGTGAACGGTCATTTTCTGGAAACAAATGAAAGCATGACGATCTCTCCGGGGGATCAGTTATCTTTTGCGGATCAGAGATATCGTTTCTTATAGAAAACGGACAAGCATATATTGAGCCATCGTGGATTTTGCCGGTTCGGAATGGGAAGCATCGGAAGAATCCTGTTATAGTGAGGAGATATGGAGTGCCCGTGTACTGTAACAGTGGAAAAATAAAAACAGGGGTGGTGTTTTTCTGATATTTGGTCTATGATAAATCCATCAATAATGAAAGGAGGGGGTATCATGGCATTTCAGATACCGGAATATCATCATCCCGATTTTTCACAGGAACAATTTTTGAAGGCTCCTGACGCAAGATGGGAAGTTGTGGAGATGGATGGGGTAGCTCCTGAATATTTTCACAGCACATCCATGTTCCCGGAATATTTTAAGATCCAGGGGAAATGGGTTTTGGCGGAAGAAAGCCGCATGGATTCCAGCGTAGTGATCTGTCCGGATGGACATCTGGAAGTGGTTGAAAACCGGAATCTCAAAAAAGGAGATAAGGTGATCCTGGGACGGAGTGAAGGCTGTGAAGAGGGCATTTATGTCCACAGCACCGGATTTCAGACAGAGGAAGAGGCAGCACTTGCGGATAAGTTTGTGTTTCGCCAGGGCCGGAGCAGAGAGACCTCCTATGCGAGAGACTATGACCGCCTGATGGATCTCTTGCGGTATGAGAAAGAACATGGAAAGATCGTCTGGGTCATGGGACCGGCGTTCTCCTTCGACTATGACGCGAGAAACGCGATGCAGTCGCTGATCGAGAATGGATACGCACATGGTCTGATGACCGGAAATGCGCTTGCGACTCATGATCTGGAAGGTGCATTGTTACATACTGCGCTGGGACAGGATATTTATACACAGGTTTCCCAGCCAAACGGACATTATAACCATCTGGATGTGCTGAACAAGGTGCGGAGAAGCGGATCGATCCCAAAGTTTATCGAGGAAAATCATATTGACAATGGGATTATCTACGGATGCGTAAAAAATCATATTCCATTTGTTCTGACCGGTTCGATCCGTGACGATGGTCCGATGCCGGAGGTGATCGGAGACGCGTACCAGGGGCAGAGTGCAATGCGGGATATGGTCAGGGACGCAACCTGCGTGATCTGCCTGGCAACTATGCTCCATACGATCGCGACGGGAAATATGACACCGTCATTCCGCGTGATGAAGGACGGAACGATCCGACCGGTCTATCTGTACACGGTCGATGCAGATGAATTTGTTGTGAACAAGCTCATGGATCGGGGAAGTCTTTCGGCGACGACCATCGTGACGAATGTACAGGACTTCATCACGATTATCGCAAAAGGACTTGGCGTCATGAAATAACAGCATGGAAAGGATGGAACCCATGGGAAGCCAATATGGAAAAAAGGCTTATGTAAATGGACTCCTGATCGCTCTGAATGTGCTGTTTTTCCTGTATCTTGAGATCACAGGTTCGTCGGAGGACGCGTATTTCATGTATACAAAAGGTGCAATGTACGCGCCGGCGGTCCTGGAGGACGGTGAGTATTACCGGCTTTTGACGGCAATGTTCATGCATTTCGGGATCCGGCACATCATGAATAATATGCTGGTCCTGTTTGTTCTTGGAGATAATCTGGAACGGGCACTTGGGCATGTGAAGTATCTGATCTTTTACCTGCTCTGTGGGATTGGCTCGAACTGGGTGTCGATGATGGCGCATACAGCTGATACAATGACAGTATCAGCAGGAGCGTCCGGTGCAATTTTTGGAGTGGTCGGTGGGCTGCTTTACGTGGTCACGATCAATAAAGGAAGATTGGAGGATCTGAATACAAGACAGCTTGTGGTCATGATCTTCTTTTCCTTGTATCTGGGCTATACAAGTACCGGTGTGGACAACATTGCACACCTGTCTGGCCTTGTAATCGGCATTATTCTTGCTATAATTTTATATCATAGGCCTAAGGGAGACCGATGGCCGAACGGAGGTATCATATAATGAAAGACTGTAATTGTATTTTCTGTAAGATCGCAAATGGTGAGATCCCATCTTCAACGGTATATGAGGATGAGGATTTTCGTGTAATCTTGGACCTTGGTCCGGCTTCAAAAGGTCACGCCCTGATCCTTCCGAAAGAACATTTTAAGGACGTTACCGAACTGGATCCGAAGATTGCCGCAAAAGTACTTCCTCTCGGGGCAAAACTTGGAACAGCAATGAAGAAATCTCTCGGCTGCGCCGGTTTTAATCTGGTTCAGAATAACGGTGAGGCAGCCGGCCAGACGGTATTTCATTTCCATGTACATGTAATTCCGCGTTATGAGGGTGGTCCGGTCATTGCCGGTTGGACACCGGGAGAGGAAAAACCGGAAGTGCTCGCTGAAACTGCAGAAAAGATCAAGAGTGCACTGTAAACGGTAATCAGAAAAGAGTTGAAGGAGATCATATGCCGCAGGACAAAGATGAACTGCTGCAAGTACTGATTACGCAATATGCTCAAATGTATATGAAGCTGGCGTATGCGATCGGAGTGCCGTTTGACGATGTAGAAGATATCGTCATGGAGGCATTCTGGTCGTTCTACCGGGCGGATTATGGTGGGAAGCTGGAGAATGAAAAAGTCGTAAAGGCAATGTTGGCCCGTATTGTTGAAAATAAATGCATCGATTATTTCAGAAAAGAGAAACGAAGTATCAGGCCGAATGAGGATGAAGATCTGAGTGAGCTGGAGATCATCGCGGACTTTTCTGCACATGACCCGCTTCAGGCTGTGATCAGCAGAGAAAGCTGTGGTCAGATTTATGAGATCCTGGATGGATTACGAGAATCGTGGAAAGACGTTACGATCATGTATTTCATTCAGGGGCTGACGACTGAAGAAATTTGTGAGCGTCTTGAAATCACGAACGACATGTGTCGTTCGCGAATTTCAAGAGCGAGAAAATACTTAAGAGAAGAACTGCAAAGTCATATTGACAAAGGTCATCTGTGATCCGCACAGTCGTTGATCAGTTTCATGATCGTATCGATCGCGTTATTTAAATGACTCTTTTCCATATTTTCAATAAATGTCCGGCGATTTTCATAAGTATCATGGATCGCGTCAAAAAGAGTATCATCCGTTACTTTCTCTTCTTCCAGGACTGTGGAATACCCCTGTTTTGCAAAAGAATTTGCATTCAGGATCTGATCTCCACGGCTGGCAGCGGCGGAGAGCGGGATCAGGACGTTTGGCTTTCTGAGCGCAAGAATTTCACAGATGGAATTTGCGCCCGCCCTGGAGACGATCAGATCAGCTGCTGCGAATAAGTGCTTCAGCGGACTGTCAACATATTCATACTGAACATAACCGGAAGTCCCGATCAGGGATTCATCTAGGTTTCCCTTTCCGCAGATGTGGATGACCTGGAACTGCTCTAAGAGCTTTGGAAGAATGCTGCGGACTGCGCCATTTACCTTGACGGAGCCGAGACTTCCACCGATAACCAGGATGATCGGTTTTGCAGCGGAGAGGTTGGTGTATTGGAGACCGGCAAGTCTGTCTCCCTGAAGAAGCTCCGCACGGATCGGGGATCCTGTGAGAACTGCTTTTCCTTCCGGAAGATATTTTAAAGTTTCCGGGAAGTTGCAGCATACCCATTTGGCGGATGGGATACAGAGTTTGTTTGCCAGACCCGGGGTCATATCTGATTCATGAATGATCGTCGGGATATGGTAGTGCTTAGCGGCGAGAACAACCGGAACCGCTACAAAGCCGCCTTTTGAAAAGAGAACATCTGGTTTGTATTTTCTTAAGAGTTTTAACGCCTCCGCGTAACCTTTTAAGACGCGGAATGGGTCGGAAAAATTTTTAAGATCGAAATATCTGCGCAGTTTTCCAGAAGAAATTCCGTCATAAGGAATCCCTGCGTTTTCAATCAGTTTGCGTTCCATACCATTGTAGGAACCAATGTATCGAATATCGTAACCGGCTGCCTTGAGGGACGGGATCAGGGCGAGGTTCGGTGTAACGTGGCCGGCTGTGCCGCCGCCGGTGAGAATAATTGTTTTCATAAATGCCTCCATGGAATTTCCGGACAATTGTCCGGAGTTTCGGCTCCGGCAGGTTATGCGGGAACCCATGTGCGGTGATCAAGATACACGAGATTACCGATATTTTAATAGTAACGGCTGAAAAAGAAATGTCAACCCCTAAAAGAAACGAAGGAAGAAAAGAAGTGAGGTGCTGAATCATGGCAGACATGGAAAATCAGGAAGATCAGAAAATAAGTGAATGCCTTCAGGAAGCATTTGGATACTCCGATGAGCAGCTGTTAAAACAGCTGGATCATGTGAATGAAAATTTTAAGGATGTTTCTTTTGCCGGAGCCGAGGAGCGCCTTATGAAGCGGTTCATGGAGCGGAAAGCTGAAATGGAGCGGAAAGCCGTTGAAGCAGGACCGGAAACGACGAAGTCAGGTGCACAGGCTAGAGAAATCCCGGAAATAACGGCAGGTGCTGAAGAATGTACATTGGTAGAAGAAAATAGACCGGAACTGTTGGAGCTGGAGAAAAAGCAGGATGAAAAGCAGAATAAAAAGAAGATTGTCCGGTTTGGGAAAAAGAAAATCCTGGCTACGGCGGCGCTGGTTGCAGTGATCGCGGGGATGCTTGGGGGGACGGCGATTGGGAAGAAGAACTATTTCTTTAGGAAACTTGATAACAGCACGCCTGCAGTTCAGCTTGATAACGATAAGAACAAGAAACAGGATTCAGAGTTACAAAATGCATACAAAATCATAGAACAACAACTGGACATGCCTGTTTTGAAAATGGGTTATTGTCCGACAAAGCTGATTTTTGAGAATGTTGATATTTATTATGACGAAGCACAGCTGAAATTTAGATATGAAGAAAATATGGTTAATTTTTTTCAGATAAAAAAAGAAAAAAGTGCATCGGTTCATTATGAATCAGATAGAGCAGGTAATAACAAGATATATAATGAATGGTTGAGAAAAGAAGTCGCGTATTCGTGGAATTCACTGAATGAAAATGGTACAGAATATGAAGCAGTGATAACACAAGGAGATAGTTGCTATTATATATCGGGAATTATGCCGGAAACAGAATTTAAAAAAATATTAGAATTTTTAAATTTTTATTGATTAGTGGTCACGTTTCTCAATTATTTACGTTTATATTAGTAAATAAAGAAAAGGAGAAATGGATGATGAAAAGATTAAAAAAAGTTTTAACTATGGTAATGTTGACCTCTATGGTAATGTCGCAGAAAGTATATGCTAATGAAAATACATGGCTGCAATTACCGGGGCATCATAATCAAAGCATACTTTTGACGGATGGTAAAGCAGAAGCAGAGGATGTACTAAATGCAAGCAATTCAGCTAGAGGAATTCGTTTGTCAAATGCAATGTTATCAATTTCCAATGAGCAGAATGGAACATTACACATTTCTGTAGATACAACTGCACATAAAAATATAGATAGGATTTATCAGGTCGTATTTCTTGACGAGTGGGATGATACTAAAGAAGCTTGGGTTCAGATAGGTTCATGGGAGTTTGAAAGAACAAAGGAAGAAGAGGAAAGTGGAGAATTAAACTCATATCATGTAGGATTTATCGTGGATAATTGTGTGGTTAACCGCTATTACCGTGCGCGAGCAATGCATCTTGTTGAATGGGATGGAGATCAGATGGAAGGTAAAGCGACCGAGACTGATGGCGTCCTTCTCACCGACCACGAGGTATAACTCGTAAATTTCGTATATTATTTCGGCCGAATAATATAAATACATGTTTGATAAAGGGAGATGGTTGATGGAGGAGACTGAGGATAAGGCCGACCGAGGTCAGTAAGAACAACGCTTCAAAATTTATAAACTGAATGAAAAGAAGTAGCCCCGCTCAATACAACCTCTTGCGGGGCTATTTTTGGCTCTATATCAACCGATGGGGGAATTGCTTAGAATCCTGTTTCGTTGTTGACATAGAGCCTTTTGATATTTCTGTGTATAAAAGCGATCAGATAAATAGTATACGGTCTGATCAATGGGTTCGAAGATGAATTAAGCCTGCTGCTCTTTATACTGCTTTAAAGCTCTCGCAAGCTGGTCTGGACATGAAGTTGGGCGGCCGTTGCAGCTTACGCCTTCGACTCTTTTGATCACTTCGTCGATATCCATGCCCTCAACAAGAAGGCCGATACCTTTTAAGTTGCCGTTGCATCCGCCAACGAAGCTTACGTTTTTGAGTTTGTTGTTCTCTACGTCAAAATGGATTTCTCTGGAGCAGGTGCCCTGTGTCTTGTATACCATATAAAAACCTCCGTTTGTAAAAGTCTGGCCGTATGGCCGAATTGAAAGTATCCTTATTATACTCACAGCAGAGAATCATTGTCAAGAGAAGCACTGAAGTCCATTTTGTTGGAGACTCTGCCCGTACTATTCGCGGGACGGAAATTCGTTAAATGAACAATCCGCATCATACAGCTGCGGATTTTGCCGATCCCTGATTCGGTGTATCGGAAAATTCCCGTTACAGTGTGAAGGCAGGGTGTATCAGCGACTTATATTAGTTCGCCAAAGATAACGATGAAAAGGAACTTTATTTGACCTGCGCCCCATTATCCCGTATAATGAAAACGATAAAGATGGTGAGAATCTGTCTGAAACTCAAACAGGATCGATATTTTGGTAAAATAATGTTATAACACGGAGGAATTCAAATGCTTGGTATTATCGGAGCAATGGAAGTAGAAGTTGAGAAACTTCGCGCAAAAATGACAGAGACAGAAATGAAGACAGTGGCCGGAATGAACTTTTGCAAGGGAAAACTGGAAGGAAAAGACGTTGTCATTGTTCGTTCCGGTATCGGTAAGGTAAACGCTGGTATCTGCAGTCAGATCCTTGTGGATCTCTATCAGGTTGATGGGATCGTGAATACAGGAATCGCGGGATCCCTGAGAAATGAGATCAACATCGGGGATCTCGTTCTCTCCACAGTGGCAGTACAGCATGATGTGGACGCAGGCGGATTCGGATATCCGGTCGGAGAGATCCCACAGCTCGGTGTAAAGGAATTTCCGGCGGATGAGAGACTTTTAACTCTTGCGGAAGAGGCGTGCAGAGAGGCAAACCCGGACATCAGCACCTTCAAAGGACGCGTTGCCAGCGGTGACCAGTTTATTGACAGTAAGGAAAAGAAAAAATGGATCTGTGACACATTTGACGCGTACTGCGCAGAGATGGAAGGCGCAGCTGTTGCACAGGCGGCATACTTAAATAAGATTCCGTACCTGATCGTCCGCGCGATCTCTGATAAAGCAGATGACAGTGCCCATATGGATTACGGTGAGTTCGAGGCAAAGGCGGTTGAACATTCTGTAAATCTCATGCTTGCTTTAGTAAAAAGACTTTGATCTTGTCATTACCTTAAGAACTCGTTTCCTGTCCACATTTGACGAACGATTCTTCCGTTCTCAATCTTCTCAAAATCATTCTAGCCCGCTATAATTAGTGGCATCATCTGGAATGATCCGGACGGAGAAAGGGGAACTGATTATGCTGGAATTTTTACAGACAGGGAGAATGCTCTATGTTCTGGCGGCAATCTGTGCGCTCGGGACACTCAGCAAGCTCGCAACAGGAAGCCTCTACAAAAGATTGATCAAAGAAACCGGAAATATGGCGCTGACGAAAGATAAGAACTTAAAGACGCTGAAACAGCGCATGGAAAATGTGTTCCTTATCAACCACGGGATCCGAAATGTAAACGCATACATAGAAAAACAGCTCTACGGATTCCGATTCCTCCATGTAAGTCTCGATGGCTGGGACAAACTGTCCGTGCAGGCGATGATCCTCTGCTTTATGGTCGGAGGAGTAACGGCATTTGGCGCATACTGGTACCGATGTGACAATTCCTATATCGTATTATATGGTGCGGCAGGCGTCTTTAGCGGATTGTTTCTTGCATTTGTGGACAATTGGATCGGGACGGGAATGAAACGGAAACAGCTTGCGGATCATTTGGTGGATTATGTGGAAAACTCACCGCATTTCTATAAAAGTGTGGATAACATCGTTTATGCCGGACAGGAGCGGAAAAAGGCGGTGGGAGCTTCTCCGGCTGGAGATTTTTCCGGCAGTGGTACAGGCTATGGGAGAACTCAGGAAAGTGTGAGAAATGGCAGAGGAAATGGACGTTTTTCTGTTCTCAGAAGGAAAAAAGACGCACAGATTTCTGATGAAAGCGATGAAACAGAGAATCTGGAAAATGAAAACATTACAAGAACCGGGGATGCCGTGAAGCTGTCGCGGCTGGATGGAAAAACATCTGCGTCTGAAGGGAATGGAACCGGTCCGGCCGTAAATGGAAATAATATCGGCAGTTCATCAAAAAAGCCAACAGGAAAAACCGACTATAATAGAAGCACGGGCCAGAATGCCCGGGATGCCGGCTCAAAAAGCATGGGGACGGGTGGAAAAGTATTGACGAGTGAGACAGAACTTGCCCAGAGCATCAACCACCTGAGCGAAAGCCTGAGGCAGATCGCCGCAAGCCGGGAACAGCCGGGCGAAAGTCAGAAAATGCCGGATGATCTTGAGCTGATACGGAACTCGATCCCGGCGGAAGAAATGGCGCTGCTGAAAACATTATTTAACACACTGATTTAGAATGCGAAGCATTGTCAAGGGTTTCACGAAGTGGTATAATAACGGACAGAGACTGTGAATCTCACACAAGAAAAGGAGACAGGGTTATGGGTAAAGAAATCATATTTGATTATTCCAAGACAGCCGGATTTATCAGTGAAGAGGAAATGAAGAACATGAAGAGCATCGTTATGGGTGCAAAAGATGTCCTGACAGCAAAATCCGGTGCAGGCAATGATTATCTTGGATGGATCGACCTCCCGGTTGATTATGATAAAGAGGAGTTTGCAAGGATCAAGAAAGCGGCAGAGAAGATTCAGGGCGATTCAGATGTACTTCTTGTGATCGGTATCGGCGGATCTTATCTCGGTGCCCGCGCTGCGATCGAATTTTTATCCCACAGCTTCTACAATGTGCTGCCGAAGGGAAAGAGAAAAACTCCGGAGATCTATTTCGTAGGAAACAGCATCAGCAGCAAATACATTCATGATCTTCAGGATGTACTGGAAGGAAAAGATTTCTCCATTAATATTATATCCAAGTCCGGTACGACAACAGAACCGGCGATCGCATTCCGCGTATTCAAGGAAATGCTGATCAGCAAATATGGTAAGGAAGAGGCCAACAAGAGGATCTATGCGACCACAGACAAGGCAAAGGGAGCTTTAAAGAATCTGGCAAACGAAGAGGGATACGAGAGCTTCGTTGTTCCGGATGACGTTGGAGGACGTTTCTCCGTGCTCACAGCCGTAGGTCTTTTACCGATCGCAGTCAGCGGTGCGGATATCGATGCCCTGATGACGGGGGCAGCAGATGCGAGAAAGGTTGCTCTTGAGACAGAATATGAGAAGAACCCGGCTCTTTTATATGCCGCAGTCCGCAATATCCTGTTAAGAAAAGGAAAACAGGTGGAGATCGTAGCAAACTACGAACCGAGCCTTCATTATGTATCTGAGTGGTGGAAACAGCTCTTCGGCGAGAGCGAAGGAAAAGACCAGAGAGGTATCTTCCCGGCAGCCGTAGATCTGACAACAGACCTTCACTCTATGGGGCAGTTCATCCAGGATGGTGCCCGCATCATGTTTGAGACAGTTCTGAACGTGGAAGAATCCCCGGCGGAGATTGTTCTCCAGAAAGAGGACGTCGATACAGACGGCATGAACTATCTGGCAGGAAAGACCGTTGATTTTGTAAATAAGAGTGCCATGAACGGAACAATCCTTGCGCATACAGACGGCAGTGTGCCGAACCTTATGGTAAAGATCCCGGCGCAGGATGCTTACAGCCTTGGTCAGCTGTTTTACTTCTTCGAGTTCGCATGCGGCGTCAGCGGCTACATTCTCGGAGTCAACCCGTTCAACCAGCCGGGTGTTGAGAGCTATAAGAAGAACATGTTCGCGCTGCTCGGAAAACCGGGTTATGAGGAGGCAAGAGAGGCGCTTCTCAAGAGATTATAATAAAGAAATATAATATTAGACGTATTCGGCAAAATGTTGCCGGATAGGATGAGAAACGATAAAATAAAAACGACTGATCTCCATGTGTCAGGGCAGAAATGACACAACGGGCAGATCAGTCGTTTTTTGATCACTCCTCGATCACCTGAAACTCCAGATAATCAAAGTCGATGGATTCGATAAAACTGTCTTTCGTAAACCGCGTCTTATCATGCAGCTGAAAATCGCGGATATTGGAATCGAGCCAGATCGGCTGGCTTAAGTCGAATTCGTGACAGATCTCATCCAGAGCCTGAAATACCATGGCGGTTCTCGACATGGAATAGTCGTTGTTGCAGGACACCATATCTTTGATCAGATGATTATCTTTCCATATTTTTCCCCAGATTCGGAACATAAAACAGTCCTCCATTCTTTTTCGTTCACGGTCATGATTTGAAAAACAGTATAACGGATTTTTTTAAGAAAGTAAAGCCACGTGAACAGCGGCAGCGCATTTTTGAAATTACAAAAGCACGTTTTGGCATCACACGGGACGGACATGCGAATTTTACTGAAAATGCCTTGTATCGCCTGAAAAATTGTAGTAATCTATACCTATATGGACATTTGATGACATACTTGAACCAAAGCCAGGAGGACAAAAGATGGGACAGCCAATTACAGATCATGCTGCCTTTTTTGCCAGCGCAGGACAGGCAGTTGAGGAACTGGAAGCTCTGAATACAGAGGTGGAGCAGCTCGAAGCGGATGAGAAGAAGTTAGAGAGTTCCCTCAAGGGAAAACAGCGTTCTGTTACAGAAACCATCAGCCAGACGGTGAAGCAGCGGAAAGAGGAGATCACAAAAAGCTACGATGCGGAGCTCGGGAAGGTGCAGGATCGCCTGAAAAAAGTAAGAGCGAAGCGTGAAAAAGCGAAAAACCAGGGTGTCAAAGAGCGGATCGAGGAAGATACCAGGGGGCTTGTGCGGGAGAATAAAGAACTTGCGGACCAGATGAAAACTTTGTTTAAAGCAAACCATGTTCCGGGATTCTGCCGTGGAAGTTACTATTACGCGCTCTATTTTACGAGAACATTTAAGGATTTTCTGGCACTTCTCATGACGATCATGATCTGCTTCCTCGCGATCCCGTGCGGAGCATATTTCCTGATCCCGGAGAGACGGACTATGTATCTCGTGGGAATCTATGTGGCGGCGATCCTGATCTTTGGCGGGATCTATGTAACGATCGGAAACATGACCAAGGTGCGCTATATGGAAGTGCTGAAAGAAGGACTTGGGATCCGGGCGAAGATCCGCGCGAATAAAAAAGAGATGAAGGTCATCGCGAAGACGATCCGACGGGATAAGAACGAGACGGTCTACAATCTCCAGAAATTTGACGATGAAATCGCCCAGCTCGACCAGGATGCGGCGGAGATCAACCGGAAAAAGAAGGAAGCACTTACGACCTTCGATACCGTGACACGGACGATCATCTCTGATGAGATCACGGCAAACAACAAAGAGGAGATCAACCGGATGGAGGACGAGCTTTCTTCTCTGGCAGAAAAACTTCGTAGTACGCGGACGGCTGCGAAGGAAAAAGCATTGTTCATTACGGATCACTACGAGGTTTATATAGGAAAAGAATATATGACGCCGGAGAAACTCGCGGCGCTTGCGGATATCGTGAGAAGCGGTGCGGCATCCAATATCAGTGATGCGATCTCGGTCTATAAGAGTCAGGGAGATACGGCAAAATAACAGCTGATGCACTGGCCGCAATAAAATATGGTCAGGAAATACTGAGCAGTTACAAAAAGGACAGAATTACAGGGAAAGGGACAAAAGATGAAAAAGTATGGAATAAAACTTGCGCTTGCTGCCGCTGTATTTTGCATGGCGCTGCCGTTCACATCGTTTGCCGGGACATGGAAATCGGATGCAAACGGAATGTGGTATCAGTTTGACGATGGAACATATCCCAAGGGAAGATGGGCATGGATCGATACCGATAATGATGGAATGGCGGAGAGCTTTTACTTTGACTCCAACGGATATGTTCTTAGAAATACCACCACACCGGATGGTTACCAGGTAAACAGGATCGGTGCCTGGGTCGTTGGAGGCGAGGTAAAGCAGAAAGCCGGCGGCGAGACAAAGAACGGCGGATCCGGAAACAACAGTAGCTCTAACAGTTCAAATTCCAACAGCAGCTATTCTTATGATACAGATTGGTATTTCAAAGTAGATGGAATAAGTGAATTAGATATAGCATACTATCATTACTATGCAAAATATTATAGCTGGGATGGCCGCAGCGCAGAGCGTGATGCAAAGGTAAATGAACAGGTTGACCGAATTTTAGCCAATCAGAATGATGCGACGGCATCTGCGGAAGTGGTCAGCGTAGAGATTCCTGTCTGGAGATTGAAAAACGGTCAAAAAGTTGCTGGAACAGCTCATGTACAGGTCTTAAGTTCTGTCGCAGATCAGGTAAAAGAGATTTTTACAGAAATCTATAATGGACCGGAACAGTTCCCGATCGAAAGTGTTGGCGGATATAACTGGAGAAGCAACGGAGTGGGAAGCAATCACAGCCTGGGTCTGGCCATTGATATTAACCCGGACGCAAACCCACAGATAGATACAGATGGCAAAACGGTTCTTGTTGGAAATAAATGGGAGCCAAGCGTAAATCCGTATTCTATCAGTCGTGACAGTGATGTCGTAAAGGCATTCGGAAAACATGGCTGGAGATGGGGAGTTGGATTCAGCAGAGCGGATCTGATGCATTTTGAGTATTAAGAGATCAATGATGCAATACAGAAAAACAGGATAAAAATAGGGGATCGGGGATATATCATACCCGGTCCTCTTTCAATTTTATAAAAATTTCATCAGGATTTTCTACACAAAACCAAAGGTATTGTGCACCAAGGCACATTCGCTGTTATTGCACATGTATAATCTTCCTGAATCCCGCCTATAATGTCTCATAGAAACCAACCAGGAAACGGAGTGTTCACGATGAGATTCGGGAGGCGGAAGATCACTTATTATGATACGGAAGCGGGATTTGAGGCGGAGAAATTTGCGGCGAGACTTCTGCTTCTTCTGATGAATGAGATGCGGGCATCCGGGCGCCGCAGGATCGTTTTTTTATGCATCGGGACAGACCGGTCCACGGGGGACAGTCTGGGACCGCTCATCGGCTCAAAGCTGGTGGCGGAGGTGACCGGCGATGTGACGGTGATCGGGACACTGGAACATCCGGTCCATGCGGTGAACCTTGACCGGACGATCGAGGAGATGGAAGAACATTACCCGGATGCGATCATTGTAGCTGTGGACGCCGCCGTGGGCCGTTGGGATCATGTGGGGCTTGTGACGCTGGAAAAAGGGCCGCTGCGTCCGGGACTCGGCGTGCGAAAGGAACTTACCGCCGTTGGCGACATTTCCATCACCGGGATCGTCGGCGGGGCGGAGAGCGGAGACCCATTATTTTTACAGAGCATACGCCTGTCCCAGGTCATGCGGCTTGCGGATTGCATCAGCCGCAGCATCTGCCTTGGATTGCGGATCATCGGGAGACGTGTCGAAAACTTTTCCGGTCAGACTGTGCCGTTTTGACATGTTTTGCAGATCTCCCATGCTATACTTCGGAAAGAATTCGACGAAGCGCGTTTACGTGGTTCGCGTAAATAAAGAGGCGGCCGGCCGCTGTCTGGACATGCCGGCTGCCTGAAGATAGAACGAGGTGGCAGCATGGGAGAATTATACAATCCGTTTCCGAAACTTCCGAAAAATATCCGCCAGATCGGTGATACGGACCAGGTGGTCCGGCTGTATGTGGAGGACTATGTAAATACATATTTGAAACGCCTGTATCCGGCAGGAAATCAGACGTTGCGTGTGGGACTTTTGCTGGGAAATACGGAAAACTATGACGGGACTCCGTATATCTTTATCGATGGCGCCATCGAGATGGAGGACGTGGAAGTATCCGGGGAGAAGGTGGAATTTTCCGAAAATGCCTGGAAAAAGGCGTATCGTGGGATCGAGGAGTCGTTTCCGAAGCGGACCGTTCAGGGATGGTTTATCTGCGGCACTCCGTCGAGCCAGCTGAGTCCCCTGAATTACTGGAAACTGCACAACCAGTACTTTAACGGGAAAAACAAGCTGATGTATTTAAATCATGGTCTGGAAGGTGAGGAAGCAGTCTATATCACTTCGGAGGACGGCTTTTACCGGCTGAAAGGACATTGCATCTATTACGAGAGAAATCAGATGATGCAGGATTACATGGTGACCAGGAAAGACGTGCGCCGGGTGGAATCCGGCTCGCATGAGAAGGTCATCAAAGATTTCCGGCAGCGGATGACGGTCAGGAAAGAACAGGCGGACGCAGGGCGGCATATGTCCGGGATCCTGGGGACGGCGTGCGGAGTCCTCACGGTGGCGGTCCTGGCAGGAGGTGTTGTGCTCGTCAATAATTATCACAAGATGCGGCAGATGGAGACGGTGCTGACTTCCGTGGTGCCTGCCGGGACGGCAAACTGGAGCGATTATCTGGACAAGCTGAATCAGGAACCGGATTTTGTCATTGAAGAGCGGCCGGGAAATGTATTTCCGACGGATGAGAGCAGGGAGACCGGGGAAAGTTACGCGGCGGAGACGATGGAAGCGACAGAGGCAGGCACGAACAGCAAATCTTCAGAAGTATCAGAGAGTACAGGAAATCCGGAGACAACCGGCGTGTTGGGGCAATCCGCTGCTTCAAGCCAGCCAGACAATCCAGATACAGCTACTTCAACAGGAAAGCCCGGTACTGACGGGACCGAGACCGCTGCAGCGTCCGGAGCCGTGGAGGAAGCAGTTCCACCCACCAGTGCTGAAGCTCCGACCTCGCCACGTGTCGGTATGGGAAAAGAGGAAGGACAGGGCGACGCATCCGGTCAGGGAAAAGAGCCGGTGGACTACGCCGCCGCGGCCGCGAACGGCTATCGGATCTATGAAATCGGTGACGGTGAGACGTTATATGGGATCTGCTGGAAAGAGTACGGAAATTTAAAGCGGTTGTCCGAAATCTGCGCGCTCAATCACCTGGACGATGTGAACCATATCGTAGCGGGGCAGAAGCTGGTCCTGCCATAGAAATCGGGTATTTCCGCCTGCCGGAATGAACTGGAATAAAAACAAAGAATTTAATGCGCATCTCCTGAAAATGGTGTATACTAATCTATATATGTCCATTTTTCAGGAGATTTTTTATGAGTGATATGCAATCTATGGACAGAGAGAACAAAAAGAGGCAGCTCAGACAAAATATCGTACAGATGCCGGACGCCGGATCGGATGAACCGATGGATGACGAACGGCTTGCCAGATATAAAAAGAAAAAGCGGATCATCGCAGTTGCAGCCGCATGTTTCCTTGCAGCATTGGGATTTACCGGATACAGATATATGAATGAGTATGAATATACCAGCTACAGTGTTCAGTGGGAGCGCTCCATGCGGTATACTGATACGTCCAACGCGGATAAAGAAACACAGGCGCCGGAAACAAGTGCGGCGGCCGATGAGGGAACAGATGGGACCGATGAGACCGCTGCGGCAGAAAGCGCTGCCGGTACGGACACCGGAAACTCCGACTCTGCGGCAACTTCCGCGGCCGAAGTCTCAAAGACAGTCAGCGACAGCAGTTTTATCCGATTTGCCGTGTTCGGCGACAATATGATCAAGTACACAAAAGACGGTGCTTCCTACATTGATGCCTCCGGCAAGACGATCTGGACACAGAGCTATGAGATGAAGACCCCGATCATCAATATCAACGGGGATTATGCCGTGATCGCGGATCAGCAGGGAAATGAGATGTACATCTGCAACAAAGAGGGATGTACCGGAACCGCGAAGACACAGCTTCCGATCACGAAAGCGGCGGTATCGGCCCGCGGCGTTGCGGCGGCCGTAGTCGAGGACAGCACGGCGAGCTACATATTCTACTTCAAGAAGGACGGCGAGTCGCTCGGGATCAACATCAAGATGCTCCTTTCCGGTGACGGTTATCCGGTGGACATCGCACTTTCCCCCGACGGAAAACAGATCGTCATGTCCATCATGTACATGAAAAACGGCGCGTTAAAGAACAAGGTCGCGTTCTACGATTTCTCTGAGATCGGAAAGAATGTCAACAACCGTTTCATCGCCGCGTTTGAGGAAGAATTTGATGATAAGATGGTGGGGCGTGTCCGATACTTAAATGACCAGACCGTCTGCGCCTTTTCCGATAAAGGACTGACCTTTATCTCTGTAAAAAATGTGATACCGGACACAAATGTGATCTATGTTCCGGTAGAAGAAGAGATCCGAAGTATCTGCTACTCGGATAAATACGCGGCTGTCATTGTTGACAGCACATCCGGAAGTCCGTACCGGCTTGATGTATACAACACGGATGGAAAGAAAGTTACAAGCATTGATTTCGACTACGCCTACACGGGCGCTCTCATTGACGGGGACAGGCTTATCCTGTATAATGAGGAATCATGCAGGGTCTACAACCTGGACGGGCACGAAAAGTTTAACGGACAGTTCGATTATTCTGTATCGCTCGTCAGGGCTGGAAAAAATCGTACCAATTCTCTGATCACCGCAGGCAGCGAGGTGATGAAAGAGATTAATTTAAGGTAAATGGAACTGTGAGACTTCAACAGTTCCCAACACTTATGGATTATCAGGAGGAATGAAACAATGAACACAATCGACAATCTGGCGATCAATTCCATCAGAATTTTATCCGCAGATGCGATCCAGAAGGCAAATTCCGGACATCCGGGACTTCCGCTTGGCAGCGCACCGGCTGCTTATGAGCTCTGGGCACACCATATGAACCACAATCCGGCAAATCCGGAGTGGGCGAACCGTGACCGTTTTATCTTATCCGGCGGCCATGGCTCCATGCTGTTATATTCCCTGCTTCATCTGTTCGGCTATGGTCTGACAAAGGAAGATTTAATGAACTTCCGTCAGGTTGGTTCCCTGACTCCGGGGCATCCGGAATACGGTCACACCGTAGGCGTTGAGGCGACAACAGGACCGCTCGGCGCAGGTATGGGAATGGCAGTTGGTATGGCGATGGCTGAGAAACATCTGGCAGCTGTATTCAACAAGGAAAACTATCCGGTTGTCGATCACTTCACATATGTACTCGGCGGAGACGGATGCATGATGGAGGGAATCTCCTCTGAAGCATTCTCCCTTGCAGGTACACTTGGACTTGGAAAACTCATCGTTCTCTACGACTCCAACCGTATTTCCATCGAAGGAAGCACGGACATCGCATTCCGCGAGAACGTGGAAGAGCGCATGAAAGCATTCGGCTTCCAGACGATCACAGTCGAAGACGGAACAGATATCGATGCGATCGGCGCTGCGATCGAAGTTGCAAAGGCTGATACGGAGCATCCGTCCTTCATCACGATCAAGACAGAGATCGGCTTCGGCTGCCCGGCAAAACAGGGAAAAGCCAGCGCGCACGGCGAGCCGTTAGGTGTTGACAATATCAAGGCAATGAGAGAGAACCTCGGCTGGAAGTATGAGGAGCCGTTCTTCGTACCGGAAGAGGTTTATGAGCATTATTCCCGTCTTGCAGAGGAAAAAGCAGATACAGAGGCAGAGTGGAACGCAATGTTCGCTGCATACTGTGATGAGTACCCGGAGATGGAGAAGCTCTGGGAGCAGTACCATACAGCTCCGGATGCGAAGGCACTGATCGAGAACGAGGCACTCTGGCTCACAAAAGACAAGGCAGAGGCAACACGTTCCCTGTCCGGCAAGATGATCAACATCTTAAAGGATGTTATGCCGAACATGATCGGCGGTTCCGCTGACCTCGCACCGTCGAACAAGACAGCAATGAAGGATGCAGGAGATTTCTCCGCAGAGAATCCGGCAGGCAGAAACCTTCACTTCGGCGTAAGAGAGCTTGCGATGACAGCGATCGGAAACGGCATCATGCTTCACGGCGGTCTCCGCGCTTACGTTGCGACATTCTTCGTATTCAGTGATTATGTAAAACCGATGGCAAGACTTTCCGCTCTGATGGGAGTTCCGCTGACCTTCGTTCTGACTCACGACAGCATCGGAGTTGGTGAGGACGGACCGACCCACGAGCCGATCGAGCAGCTTGCAATGTTCCGCGCAATGCCGAACTTCCATGTATTCCGTCCGTGTGACGCGACAGAGACATCTGCAGCATGGCTCTCCGCAGCAACATCCAAAAAGACACCGACAGCGCTTGTTCTTTCCAGACAGAATCTCAATCCGATCCCGGGAAGCAGCAAGGAAGCGTTAAAGGGCGGCTATGTCATCGACGACTGCGAAGGAACACCGGATGCGATCCTCATCGCAAGCGGTTCTGAGGTTGATCTTGCGGTCAAGGCAAAAGCAGAGCTTGCAAACGAAGGAAAGAAGATCCGTGTCGTATCCATGCCGTGTATGGATATCTTTGAGGAGCAGAGTGCGGAGTATAAAGAGTCCGTACTTCCGAAAGAGGTCAGAAAGAGAGTTGTCGTTGAGGCACTTTCCGACTTCGGCTGGGGCAAGTATGTCGGCCTCGACGGCGCTTATGTGACAATGAAGTCCTTTGGCGCAAGCGGCCCGGCAGCGAAGCTGTTCGAGAAATTCGGATTTACAGTTGAGAACGTTGTAAATACAGTAAAGACACTGTTCTAAATAACCCGAACGTGACGGTTCAGTCATGCAGCGATCCACATCGGAAGGCAGCATGGCTGAACTGACACGGTTTTAAGGGCACGCGGGATCTGAAAACGTGTTTGAAATGGATCCGGCAGATTCAGGAAAAAGGGGAACACACATGAGCTTAAAGTGTATTGGGATCGATATCGGCGGAACAAGCGTGAAGCTTGGTATCTTTGAGGAAGATGGGACTCTTGTAAAAAAATGGGAGGTCCCGACAAGAAAAGAAGAGGACGGAAAGTACATCCTGGGCGATATTGCGGCTTCGATCCGCAGAACAGTGAAGGAGAGCAGACTTGAACTCTCTGATTTTTCCGGCGCGGGAATGGGATTCCCGGGACCGGTTCTTCCGGACGGACACTGCGAAGTGTGTGTAAACCTTGGCTGGAAAGCCGGAAATCCGCAGCAGGAATTAAGCAGACTGCTGGACGGAATGCCTGTAAAGAGCGGTAACGACGCAAACGTGGCGGCTCTCGGTGAGATGTGGCAGGGCGGCGGAAAAGGATATAAGAACCTCGTCATGGTGACACTCGGAACAGGTGTCGGCGGCGGCATTATCCTGAACGAAAAGATCTGGACCGGCGAGCAGGGCGTTGGCGGCGAGATCGGTCATATCCATGTGATGGAAGGCGAGAAAGAGGCCTGCAACTGCGGCGGCCATGGCTGCCTGGAGCAGGTTGCTTCCGCGACAGGGATCGCGAGAACTGCAAGAAGAATGCTGGCGGCGGACAGCCGTCCATCCAGCCTCAGAAGCTTAAAGAATATCAGCGCGAAGAATGTGCTGGATGCAGCAAAAGCGGGGGATGAGCTTGCGCTCGATTCCCTCAACAAGTCCTGCTATTATCTTGGCTGGGTCCTTGCAACACTGTCCATGGTCCTGGATCCGCAGGCTTATATTATTGGAGGCGGCGTTTCCAAAGCCGGGACATTTCTGACTGACATGATCAAGAAATATCACGATGAATTATCTCCTATGGCGACAAAGAAAGCGGACATCGTCCTTGCAAAGCTTGGAAACGATGCCGGGATCTACGGAGCTGCGAAGCTGATCCTCGGATAAAAGAAGAGAGAGTCCGGTAAAACGGGCTCCCTTTTTACTGCCGGAAAAGGATACGAAGCGTGCCTGATGTGCATAGGCCTTGAGTGTATGGGAGATAAAGAAAAAATGTCCGCCATAAACGGACATATAAGATCCCTAAACATGAGGAGACCCCGGTCGCGACAACCGGGGCAATTATGAAAAATCTATGTGCAATTTGTCTAGTTAGCGAAGCCGAATGACTTTTTGTTTATGCAATAAGTATAAAAAACAAATATGAATAAATTATGAACGCACTATGAAGTTATTGTAACACATTCTCATTTGTGCGTCTGAGAAAAACGCATAAAGCTCCAGAAAAGGATATAAAGGGAAAACCTGCGAAGGAATGCGACAGAGAAACTTTCTGGGGATATGCGCATGGAATGGAGAGGAGAAGATCAATGGCAGTTGAGGGACTGAAAAAAACACTTGTCCTTGGACACAGAAATCCGGATACGGATTCCATCTGCTCAGCCATCTGCTATGCAGGTTTCAAGCATCAGCTTACCGGCGAGAACTATGAGCCGTGCCGTGCCGGAAATGTAAACCCGGAGACACAGTATGTACTGGATTATTTTAATTTAAAGGCGCCGCGCCTTGTCGAGAACGTAAAGACGCAGGTCAAGGATATCGAGATCCGCAAGACAAAAGGCGTATCCCGCGGAATTTCATTAAAGAATGCATGGGGACTCATGCAGGAGAACAACGTCGTAACACTTCCGTGTGTGACGGAGGAAGGTCTCCTGGAGGGCGTTATCACTATCGGCGATATCACCAAGTCCTACATGAACTTATATGACAGCAGCATCATTTCCAAAGCATGCACAAAATATGCGAACATCCTGGATACGCTGGAAGGCAGCATGGTAGTCGGCGACTCCGAAACATATTTTGATCAGGGAAAAGTCCTGATCGCGGCTGCAAACCCGGATCTGATGGAAAACTACATCGAGAAACATGACCTTGTCATCCTCGGAAACCGTTATGAGTCCCAGCTCTGCGCGATCGAGATGGAAGCAGGCTGTATCATCGTTTGTGAGGGTGCGGGCGTTTCCTTAACGATCCGCAAACTGGCACAGGAGCGCGGCTGCGCGGTCATCACGACACCGTATGACACATACACGACCGCCCGTCTGATCAACCAGTCCATGCCGATCAGCTATTTCATGACGAAAGAGAATATCATCGAGTTCTCCGAGGAAGATTATCTCGACGATATCCGCGAGATCATGGCGAGCAAGAGACACCGTGATTTCCCGGTCCTGGATTCTGATGGAAAGTATATCGGTATGATTTCCAGACGTAACCTCTTAGGTGCAAAGGGAAAGAGCATCATCCTTGTGGACCACAATGAGAAGAGTCAGGCGGTAGAAGGTATGGAGAGCGCCGATATCCGTGAGATCATCGACCATCATCGTCTCGGAACAGTTGAGACCATGTCCCCGGTATTCTTCAGAAACCAGCCGTTAGGCTGTACCGCGACCATCATCTATCAGATGTATCAGGAAAATCATATGGAGATCGATAAGACAACTGCAGGTCTGTTATGCAGTGCGATCATTTCCGATACATTGTTATTCCGTTCCCCGACCTGTACAGCAGTCGATAAGGCAGCCGGCCTTGCACTTGCACAGATCGCCGGACTTGACATTGAAAAGTATGCGATCGACATGTTCTCTGCGGGAAGCAACCTGAAAGGAAAGTCTGACGGCGATATCTTCTATCAGGATTTCAAGCGCTTTACGGTAGGAAATTCCGTATTCGGAATTGGACAGATCACATCCTTAAACGCAGTGGAGCTGAAGGATCTGAGATCAAGAATGTCCGTATACACGGAAAAAGAACGAGAGCAGCATGAGATCGACATGATGTTCTTCATGCTCACCAACATCCTGACCGAGTCCACAGATCTGATCTGCACCGGACAGGGCGCGGAGCAGCTGATCACCACAGCGTTCCATGTGGCAGATGAGGATGTGGAAAATGTGAGTGCGCAGACCGGAATCGTGAAGCTGCAGGGCGTTGTTTCCAGAAAGAAACAGCTTGCACCGCAGATCATGATGGCATTGCAGCAGTAAAAGTTGAATAAAGGCGGGATCTGCAAATGGAAAAACGACAGTTTAAACCAGGAAATATGCTCTATCCGGTTCCGGCGGTCCTTGTGACAGCGGCCGACCGGGAAGGAAATTCGAATATTTTTACGGTGGCATGGGCGGGAACCATCTGCACAAACCCGCCGATGCTGTCGATCAGCGTTCGGCCGGAACGCCACTCTTACCATATGATCAGAGAGACCGGAGAGTTCGTGGTCAATTTGACGACCGAGTCCATGGCGTGGGCGACCGATTACTGCGGCGTGCGCTCCGGGCGCGATACAGATAAGTGGAAAGACACGGGACTGACGCCGGAGAAGGCAAATGTTGTCAATGTGCCGGTGATCAAAGAAAGCCCGGTAAACATTGAGTGCCGTGTTGTGAAAGTCGAGGAGCTCGGAAGCCATCACATGTTTATCGCTGATGTCGTGGCGGTGGATGTGGACGAAGCGTACATGGATGAGAAAGATACGTTCCATCTCTCTATGGCAAAGCCGCTTGCCTATTCCCATGGAAGATATTACGGGATGGGCGAGGAGCTGGGAAGCTTCGGCTACAGCGTGAGAAAGGCGGAGAAAAAGAAGATTCTGATCGGAAAGACCGCAGGAAAACAGGCTGGAAGAAAAGCGCCGGAAACCGGAAAGAAGACTGCGGAAAAAGAACTGCAGCCGCGCAGGAAAGCCGGAAATAAGGCCGGAGGAAAGACACCGGAAACCGGAAAAAAGACCTCGTCCGAAAGGAAAAACATCGGAAATCCAGGACGGAAGGCCGGATCAGGAGCCGGAAAACCGCGCAGACAGTAAAGATCTGGTGATCGGATCATGATGCGTGAACCGGAAAAATGACAGGATGTGTGACAGCAGAAAGGACTTTAGTGATGAAGAAGAAAAATATTCTGATGATCGGAATGCCGGCATCCGGAAAGAGCACCATCGGCGTGCTGCTTGCAAAGCGCCTTGGCTATTCCTTCGTGGATGTGGATCTTGTGATCCAGGAGAAGACCGGAAAACTTTTGAAGGAGATCATCGCGGAAGAAGGAGATGACGGTTTCCTTCGCGTTGAGGAGCAGGCGAACCTTGATCTGGATGTCGAAAAGTCTGTCATCGCGCCGGGCGGCAGTGTAATCTATGAGGCGAAAGCCATGGAGCACTATAAAGAGACCGCAACGATCGTGTATCTGAAATTAAATTACGAAGATCTGGAATCACGTCTCGGAAATCTTGTGGATCGCGGGGTTGTCTTAAAAGACGGAATGACACTCAGGGATCTCTACAATGAGCGCCTTCCGTACTATGAGAAATATGCGGATATCACGCTTGATGAGACCGGAAAAGAGTTCGGTGAGCTTGTAGACGAGCTGAGAGCCTATTTTGAAGGTCTGGAAAAATAAAAGGCGGATTTTTATGCACAGGCGGGGTCTGTATGATCCAATAGAAAAAGAGCCTGTATTGAGATTTGGCGAATAAATGGAGAAGCTCCGGTAAAAAGGCAGAAAGTGTTGATGCCTTTCTTTACCGGAGCTTTTACTTACGCGAACAACGAGCCAAAGTCCGCGCTTGCGCGAGACCTTGGCGACTGTCGCGATGTTTTGGCTCATTCGCACAGAAATCATGCAGAGCAGTCATAAAAACAGAAGAGCATGGAGACTGCGCTCAGAGTCCGAGACACTCGACACTTCTCTCCAAAATCCCTTTCATATATGCGATCGCGATCCCGTAATTTGTCATCGGGATCTCCTGGTCGGCGGCATTCCTTAAGCGGCTTCGCATTTCCCGTTCATTTAACATACAGCCGCCGCAGTGGATAATGAGCTTATAATGACAGAGAAAAGAAATAAGCCCGTACAAGTGTATGATACAGACCGAGTGTTAAATATGAAAGACTCCATGCAGTTCAAGAAGCTGCAGCGAGGGGATCAGACTTTCTTTTGCAGGGCATATATGTATGCCGGATAACAATTTCTTCCCTGTCAGAACATTCTTAAGGTCAGTAATAGCGAATTCGACTCTTTCCCGAAAGAATAGGAAACTTCTCGCAGGTCAGAGAACATAGAACTATCGTAACATATCAGAAAATAAAAATCAATTCCAGCCGAGCGAACAGGAAAAGATGTGGGAGTGATACTTTTTAAGGACAGAAATTTCCTGAATAAAAATCCCCGCCGCAAGAGAGAGGAAGTGCGGCGGGGCTGGTGCTGGTCCGGAGCAGGATTGGAGCCCCGGATCCAGTATTACAAAATAAAGGGAAAAATCATAACGATCAAGCAGGCGTGAACAGATATTAAATATCTTTGCCGATACTCTTCATATATTCCACGAAATCATCCCCGAATTTCAGCTTCATGCAGTCGAGTGTGAGCTTCACGCAGCGCTCATCCCCGAGTCTCGCATTGTTGAACGTCAGGTCGTAGTTGACCGGGTTAGTCCAGTAGTTGCCGCCGGTGTAATACTTGTAGTAATCCGCGCGGTACTTGTCTGTCTTCGTGATCAGGTGATGCGCCTCCTCGACCGTGATATCATCCATCCGTTCCATGACGCGCCGCAGTGTATAGCTTCTCGGCGCCTCCACGTAGATGCTGACGACATTGTCATAATCCTTCAGGATATAATCGGCACATTTTCCGACGATGACGCAGGACTCGGAGGCGGCAAGTTTTTCGATGATGATCTTCTGATAGTCGAAAAGCCGGTCATCGGAAGTAAACTTTGAGAGCTCTCCGGTCGGTGCATGATGTTTCGGCAGTGCCTGAAGCTGTTTGGTGATCAGACTGCCGTTTAAAGTCTCGTCAGCTTCCCGGAAAAAGTGTTCCGGATAGCCGCTGTACTGGGACGCAAGTGTCAGGATCCGTTTATCATAGCTGTGGACGCCCAGCTCGTCAGCAAGCATAGCGGCGATGTCACGCCCGCCGGATCCAAATCCCCTGGCAACCGTGATAACAAAGTTTTTCATACAAGATCTCCCGTCCTTTCTGAAGGGTTCATTAGTGAGACACATTATTTTGTGAATTTCAGAGTGATCGTTCCATCATCATTATATACAACAGCATCCTGATCCATCGTGATCGCGTCGATGGCAGCCAGATACTCTTCTTTTGACTTGAAATACGGTTTTGCTTCCGTGATTACTTTCTTTCCGAGAGCAGCATCATCGGAGAGCAGCTTTGCAGCAGTCAGAACAAGGCATTCTGCCGGGTAGAGGCAGCCGAGCTTCTTATCCTGCACATAGTAATCCTTTCCATGACCGGTTCCGACAGACCCACCTGCGTGCGGGTGAACGACCGGCATGATCGCGGACACATCGCCCATATCGGTGCTGCCGGTTCCCCAGCCGCCCTCAACGACGCTGCCAGGGCCTGCAACGGTCTCCATCGCCTCTTTCATGACAGCGGCCATATTTTTATCGTTGTTTAACGGGAAATAGCCCGGATGGTCATCCAGCTCCACGTTGCAGCCGATCGCGGCAGCGGAAGCGGCAAGTGCCTGGTTGACCTTGATATTGTATTTGCGGATCACGTCGAAGGAAGCGCCGCGCACATAGGACTCCACTTTTGCAGTCTCCGGGATCGCGTTGACGGCGAGACCGGCTTCCGTGATGATCGGATGGAAACGGATGTGGTCATTGTCGGTAAAGGTCTCGCGGAGTGCATTGACGGCGTTTAAGGCGCAGGTTGCCGCGTAGAGTGCATTCCGGCCATTTTCCGGAGATCCGCCTGCATGTGAGGAAACGCCTTTGAATGTAATGTTCTTTGTGACGCAGCCATTGCAACCGTCGCTGATGGAAAGTGCTTTTCCTTCCGCAAGCTTTCCGGAGTGGATCATCATCGCCATGTCCACACCGTCGAAATATCCGCGGTGAATGAACTCGACCTTGCCGCCGAAATATTTGATGATGCCCTGTTTCCTTAAACCTTCACGGAATCCGAGCTCGATCAGCTCCTCCGCCGGAACGGAGATAAAGCGGATCGATCCGCAGAGACCGTCGAGAGCGCCCGGCTCCTTCAAGGCAGCGGCTGTTCCGAGAAGAACCGCACACTGGGCATGATGGCCGCAGGCATGAACATAATGGGTTTCCGGATCGCAGCACGGGTGGTTTGCGACGATCAGGGAGTCGAGCTCTCCGAGGATCGCGATCTTCGGACCCGGTTTTCCGGTGTCGAGATCTGCGTAGAATCCCGGGATATTTCCGGCCTTTGTCAGGGTGTATCCGAGCTCTTCAAAGTGTTTTTCCATGTAAGCGGAAGTGTTCCACTCGCGGAATCCCGTCTCCGGGTGTGCCCAGATATAGTCTGCCGTGTCATAAATCAGTTTTTCATGTTTTTCGACCATTGCGATCAGTTTTTTAGAATCGATCATCTTACATTACTCCTTTATGAACGTATTCAGCCGTAAAGCTGTTTGGCATTTTTTTTTCACGGGTAGGAATTTTCTGAACTGAAAATTCCGTATGAGATGGCATCAGGCAGGTTATTCGTATAAGAAACATGCCACCATATGTCCGTCTCCGGTGTCGACGAGTTTCGGGATCTCCTTTTTGCAGCGCTCCGTGCAGTGCGGGCAGCGGCCTGCGAGCGGGCAGCCGACCTGATCCCCGATCGGGCTCGGGATATCGCCGGTGAGCGGCAGGCGCTCTTTTTTCTCAAACGGGCTTTCCGGCGGGATCGCGGAGAGCAGAGCCTGCGTGTACGGGTGCTTCGGATCTGCGTAGATGCCTTCGGAGGTGTAGAACTCCATGACGCGCCCGAGGTACATGATCATGATCCGGTCACTGATATATTTGATGATGCCGAGGTCATGGGAGATGAACACATAGGTCAGGTTGAACTGCTTCTGCAGACGGCGGAAGAGGTTGATGACCTGTGCCTGGATCGAAACGTCCAGGGCGGATACCGGCTCGTCACAGACGATGATCTTCGGCTCCATCGAGAGGGCGCGCGCGATGTTCACACGCTGCCTCTGGCCGCCGGAGAACTCGTGCGGGTAGCGTTCCATGTGCTGGATGTCGAGACCGACTTCCTGGAGATATTCTAACGCTTTCTGGCGGCGTTCCCTTGCAGTGTCACCGATGTGGTGGACCTTCATTGCCTCCTCGATCGAGTAGGAAGCCGTTTTTCTGGGATCCAGGGAGGAATACGGATCCTGGAAGATCATCTGGATATCCCTGCGGGCCGCTTCCCGGTCGTAGACAGGCATGTTCCAGAGATCCTTTCCGTTATAGGTGATCGTTCCGCCGGACGGCTTGTGGAGCTTTACAAGGCAGCGGCCCAGTGTGGACTTTCCGCATCCGGACTCACCGATGATCCCTAATGTTTCCCCTTCATAGATATCAAAAGACACATCGCTCAACGCGTGGAGAAGTTTATTCTTTTCCCCTAACTTTTTTCCGCGGATCACAAAATCCTTACTGAGATGATCGACGCTCATGATTACATTTTTCTGCATGTCTCATTCACTTCCCCTCGTGTTAATCTGTGCTCTCCGTCCTGTCTGTGGCACGCCACGAAATGTCCGGGAGCGACCTCCTTCAGCGGCGGTACCTGATTTTTACAGATCTCCGTGGCATAAGGACAGCGGTTATAAAAGTTGCAGCAGTAACCGGTAAGACGGAGATCCGGCGGTGTTCCGGGGATCGTCTTCAAATCCTCTTTCGCGGAGCTGCTGAGTTTCGGCATGGAGTCCAAAAGACCCCAGGTGTACGGGTGAAGCGGCTCTTGATAAAGAGTCTTTGTGTCCGCATATTCTACGGTATTTCCTGCATACATGACCATGACGGTGTCACACATCTCCCAGACAACGCCGAGGTTGTGGGTGATGAGCAGGATCGCGGTATTGAGCTTCTTCTGGAGGTCCTTTAAGAGCTCAAGAACCTGTGCCTGTACGGTCACATCCAGAGCGGTCGTCGGCTCGTCGGCGATGATGAGCTTCGGATGTCCGCAGACGGCCATCGCGATGATGACACGCTGGCACATGCCGCCGGAGAGCTCATGCGGATACGCGTCCATTCGTTTCTCAGCCTCCGGGATGCCGACAAGCTTTAATGCCTCAACGGCTTTGTTCCAGGCGTCCTTTTTGCTGATCTTTTCGTGTTCTCGGATCATCTCGACCATCTGGTGGCCGATCTTGAATACCGGATCTAAGGAGGTCATCGGGTTCTGGAAGATCATGCAGCACTCATCGCCTCGGAATTTTTCCATCTGGGATTCAGAAAGACTCCGGATATCAACTCCGTCGAAGATGATGGAGCCGTCCACGATCTTTCCTGTTTTTGCCGGCATGAGCCGCATGACGGAGGCACTGGTGACGCTTTTTCCGGAACCGGATTCGCCGACGATCCCCATGGTCGTTCCTTTTTTCAGTGTAAAGCTGACGCCATCGACCGCTTTGGAAACGCCGCTCGCTTGGTAGAAATATGTTTTTAATCCATTTACTTTTAAGATTGCATCGTTTTCACTCATAGCCTGCACCTCCTACTGTTTCATTTTCGGATCCATGACATCGCGGATCCCGTCGCCCAACAGGTTGAAACCGATGACGGTCACAAGAATGAAGGCGCCTGCAGTTCCGGCTACATGGGGAGCTGTTGTCAGACAGTCACGGCCGACACGGAGAATGCTGCCCCAGGATGCGGTCGGAAGCGCGATGCCGAGTCCGAGGAAGCTTAAAGAAGCTTCGGAAATGATAGCACTTGCGATACGGAGTGTTGCGTACACGATGATCTGGGATACGCAGTTCGGTAAAATATGTAAGAATAAGAGTCTCACCGGGGAGACGCCGACAACGCGGCAGGAGTTGCAGTATTCCTCTTCCTTTACGATCAGGACCTGACCTCTCGTGACACGGGCAAATCCCGGAACACTCGCGATACCGATGGCCAGAATGACGTTCATGACGCCGTTTCCGAGAACGGTGATCAGGATCATGGCTAACAGGATAAATGGGAAAGAGAACATGCCGTCCATGACTCTCATGAGAACGGAATCGATCCATCCACCGAAATATCCGGCAGTGAGTCCGATGAGCACGCCGATGATGGCGCCGACGATCGTGGCACCGACTGCGACGATCATGGATACGCGGGAGCCGTAGATGATACGGGATAAGATGTCACGTCCGAGATCGTCTGTTCCGAAGAGATGTCCCGGCGTTCCGATCCCCTTAAACGGCAGAACAGGATTGATCGCATTCGGGTCATACGGCGCGATGAGAGGAGCAAACACGGCGAGGATGACCATGAAGGCAACGATGAAGAAGCCCACGAGAGCGGTCTTGTTTCTGGCTAATTTATGCCATGCATTGTTGGCATTTCGTTCTTTTAAGAGCATTGCGATGTTGGCGTCTTTTCCAAGAGCATCGCCGGATGTGGAAGAAGCTGCGGCAGCAGCAGGTTTTTTCTTGAAGAATGTCATGGCATATCACCCCTTTTCCAGTTTTACTTTCGGATTCAGGATCGCATAAGCGATATCGACTAACATGTTGCAGAAGACGAACATGATCGCGGAGAAGAGAACGGTTCCCTGGATCAGGGAATAATCGCGGTTGTTGATCGCGGTGTTGATCATGGTTCCCATGCCCGGCCAGGAGAAGATTCCCTCTGTGATGATCGCACCGGTAAAGGTTCCGGCGATCTGAAGTCCGAGAACGGTGATCAGCGGCGGGAGTGCGTTCTTTAATCCGTGGATCAGGATGACTTTCATTTTCCGGATGCCGCGGGCTCTGAGACATCGGATGTAGTCACTGCTCATGATGTCGATCATGCTGGAACGCATGGTTCTCGCGAAAGTCGCCATCGGGATCGTCGCGAGACAGAAACCTGGCAGGATCATGTGGCTCACCACATCCCCGATGCCTTTGGAGATGTCGCCCATGCCCATGACAGGCAGGAGATTCATTTTAACGGAAAACTGGAGGACCAGCATAAGAGCCAGCCAGAAGATTGGCATGGACACGCCGACGAGCGTGATGACCATGACAATGTAATCGAAGATCGTATTCTGCTTTAAAGCAGCGATGATGCCGACGCTGGTTCCGATGATGAAAGCGAAGAAAAGTGCTGTCAGCGTCAGAGTCAGTGTATTCGGGATCCTGGAAGTGATGAGCGGAAGAACGTCCTGGCGGTAACTGTAGGAGTAACCGAAATCACCGTGGACGAGTCCGTTTAAATAGAGTGCGTACTGTTCCGGGAGCGGTTTATCGAGGTTCATCTCGGCTCTCATGGCTTCGATGTCCTCCGCATTTGCCTCAATGCCCAGGATCGCCACAGCCGGATCGCCGGGCAGCATTCTTGTCAGGCAGAAGGTCAGTGTAACGACGACCAGAAGTGTGGGGATCGTCTGCAATAATCGTTTGATGATGATCTTTCCCATAAAAATCCAATCCTTTCATGACTGTCCGGATCCATCACCGGGACTGTGAATGGGGGAACAGTCGATTTTTGCGAACATTTCTACAGAAAAAGGGAAACAAATCAGATTTGCTTCCCCTTTCTGCAGATTTTGTAATAGTTTTATTCTTCGATCCAGATATTGTTGAACGGTGTTGCGACTAACATCTGGTTATCAGCACGGAGAACCGCGTTATGTACTTTCGGGGATACTGCCCAGTTCCGGCACTCGTATGCGTAGTAGATACCGGTGTATTCGTTCATAACTTTCTCAATTGCTTCCTTGTAGTATTTGGCACGCTCAGCAGTGTCAGTGGAGCCAAAGCCTTTGTTGAGGAGGTCATCCATCTCCGGATCATTGTAGCCGCCTGCGTTGGAGGAAGCGTGGATGGTCTGGGAACTGAAGAACTTTCCAAGGAAACCGTAAGGATCCGGGTTGCTGTTCCAGCTTACGCCGTAGCTGTTTACGGTATCAGCCTGCCAGGAATCGACAACGGTTGCGGACCAGTCGGCCATCGTGGAGGACTTGATATCAAGTGTGACTCCGATCTGGCTCCAGTAGTACTGTAACATCTGCGCCATCTTCTCACGGTATGTAGTGGATCCGATGTAAAGGCTCATGGTGAAGCCATCCGGATAACCGGCCTCCGCGAGGAGTTTCTTTGCACCTTCCGGATCGTAGGAAGGTACGAGGTCATTGTAGGCAGTGTCATATGCGAAGGAGTATACCGGTAACGGCTGGTAAGCTCTCGTGCCCTCACCGTACTGATAAATGCCGGCTACCATGGAATCGATGTCGACTGCCATTGTGAGAGCTTTTCTGACATCTGCATTTGCAGTCGGACCATTCTGCATATTAAAGCGGACGTAGGTGACAGCGGAGCTTGCGGTCTGGAGTAAGAGACCTGCATCCTGGGCACGCTTGATCGCTTCGCCCTGGAGATACATCGCGATATCGACCTCACCGGTCTGTACTGCGTTGATCGCCTGATTGGAGTCGGAGATGATGCGGAATTCAATTCCATCGACGTTCGGCTCGGTCCCCCAGTAATTGTCATTCTTCTTTAAAACAACCTTTTCATCGGTTACCATCTCTTCGAGGGTGAATGGACCGGTACCAACGATATGGGAACCAAACTCATCTCCCCAGCCTTCGACTTCCTCTTTCGGAAGAATGACGTTTCCGATCTCAGCTAACTGGTTGATGAACGGTCCTGCAACGGACTTCATATGGATCACGACCTGAGTCGGACTTGTCACTTCGCAGTAATCGAAGAAGTCACGGCAGATACGGTCTGTGGTACTTTCATTTTTGCTTCGTTCGAGAGAGTACTTGACGTCCTCTGCAGTCATCTTTCTTCCGTCCTGGAACTTTCCTTTCTGGAAATAGACATCGTCTCTTAAGTTGATGGTGTAGGTGAGACCATCATCGCTGGCGGTGTAATCCGTCGCAAGACATGGAAGAAGTTCTTTGTAATCCTGATCCCAGATAAATAAAGTCTCCATGACGTTGTACATGATGTGGTTTTCATACATCGTGGAGTAGGATTTCGGATCGAGAGTCAGCGGGGAAGATGGCATGGACACTACCAGTGTTCCGCCCTTTACGGCTTCTCCGTCGGAAGAACCAACTGCGATACCGGAAGCAAGTGTCTGATCTGTGGATTTGGCATCCGGAGACACTGCGTTGGATGAGGCAGCAGCCGTCTCAGCGGTGGAACCGGCTGTTGTCTGGGAAGTCGTCTGGGAACCGCCGCATCCTGCCAGGGAAGATGCTGCCATAACGGCTGCGGCTGCAAGTGCGATCAATCGTCTTTTCTTCATAAGAATCTCTCCTCTCTCTTTTTTTACGAACGATCCGCCGGATCCTGGTACCGGTGAAATAAAACCGGCAGTCGCTTTGGAAGATCCGGGTAAAAAAGAAAGGCGCACTTCTGACAGAAGTTATCGCCTTTGATAAATGGGGGGATCGTTAATAAAATTATGTGCCTAAGAATAAAACCAGAACTTAAAAAAGTCAAGTATTTTTTACTTTTACTTTACTTAATTCGGCGAAATGTTCAAAAAATAATAATTTTGTAACTTATGTATGTACATAATTGGAAAAGTCAGAATATTTTTTAGCATATAGTGCGATATGGTTACTTTTTACGGGGAGGAATTTTCTGAACTGAAAACTCCGTATGACACATATATTCCTACCAACGAAATGGGGAATAATATTATAAAGACAGTGACTGAAAATGTCCAATTAAAAATAATAGGGACTGGATATAAGAAATCCTAATGTAAATATTCTGAAAATGAAATTGACAGATGCAGAGAAGTGTGCTAATCTTGGAACCATAAAAATTAAAAACAAAAAGTCGATGAGCAAAGAGAGTACATTCGGAATGAAATCACAGAGAGCTGTCGGTGGTGGAAGACAGTATGGAGTTCCTTATGGAATGGGTTTGTGAGACGCCAGGTGAAAGAGGTTCGAGTAGCTGAGGCCGTGATTCCTGCGTTAAAGGATAAGAGTATCGAAAGAGATTTCCGTACTCTGAAACGAGACAGATTGGTGGCAGATATTCCGATGTGGGATAGCTGCTTTTTTGTTCTAAAGGATCGGATCGTCAAGGCAGGTGCAGATTAAGAATCGCTGCGGGCAATGACAGCCGGCTTTCAGAATGATCCAGGATCTGTAAAATCGGGTGGCACCACGAAAAATTTCGTCCCGGCATAGTGAGAACTATGTCCGGGATTTTTTGTTTCAAAAAAAGCCCCACCTTACTTATCCCTGCAGGAAGAAGTCGACAAAAACGAGGAGGAAATGATTATGAGAAAAATGACAGCGATCATGAACCTTGCTGCAGCCGCAGCTCTTGCAGGGATCCTGCTTACCGGGTGTTCCACAGAGGCGGACGAGACGACGGCAGCCGCGGCAACGACAGCTGCCGAAGCAGAAACAACGACAGCTGCAGGAGGAGCTGCAGAAACGACAGAGGGCGGTGCTCTTGCCGGAAAGAAGATTTCTGTTATGACCCCGTATCTCACTTCCGTCACAACAAACCAGATGGCGGGCTATATTAAAGAAGATCTCGAGGCGGAAGGTGCAGAGGTGTTCGTGATCGACACGGCGAATGACTTTGCAGAGCTTGCGAGCCGCATTGAGGATGTCGTTTCCTCCGGAACAGACGGGATCGTCCTTGTGAGCGCCGATCCGAACCAGGTTGCGAACCAGCTTCAGGATGCGTTTGATGCGGGAATTCCGGTCTTCGGCTGCGACAGCGGATTCATCGACGGCATGCAGGTCAACGCGACGAGTGATAACTACCAGATGGGCGAGCTTATTGTGAGATATTTATTTGACGATCTGATGGGCGGAAAGGGAACCGTGATCGCCCTGACCCACAGACCGCATCCGGGTGTTGTAAAGCGCTGTGAGGCATTTGATGACATTATCAAAGAGTATCCGGACATCAAGCGCATCACAGAGCAGCATGTACCGGCGGAACAGCCGATCAATGATGCACAGGACATCGTCGCAAACCTTTTAACCGCGAATCCGGAGAAAGATTCCATCACAGCCGTATTCGCGGCATGGGATGAACCGGCGATCGGTGCAACAAAGGCACTCCAGGAGGCAGGACGTGACGAAGTCATTGTCACAGGCGTTGACGGAAATGAGCAGGCGATCGAGATGATCAAGGACGGCACAAACTTAAAGGCGACCGTAAAACAGAACTTTGAAGGCATGGCTGATATCGTTTGTGAGCAGATGGATCAGTATTTTAACGGTGAGGAGATCGAAAAAGGCGAGATGTACGCGCCGGCGGAGCTGATTACACAGGAGAATGCACAGTAGGCCCGGGCGAATACACATGAGACTTACGCGTGAAAAGCAAGTGATCCCGGTCAGTAAAAGCAAAGAGGGAAAGGCAGTTGCTGAAAGCTTTTGCAGGTACTCAGAAAAATATGATCAAGGCAGGTGATACAGGATGTTGCTGGATGTAAGAAATACAGACAAGAAATTTAACGGCGTATATGCGCTGAAAGATCTCAACTTTTCTCTGGATGCCGGGGAGATCCACGGACTTGTCGGTGAGAACGGTGCCGGAAAGTCCACGTTTATCAAGATCCTCGGCGGAGTCTACAAAAGAGACGGCGGCAGCATCCTGTGGGACGGAAAGGAACTTCCGGAGGAGATCCGGCCGGAGGAGAGCAGGAATCTCGGGATCAATATCATCTTCCAGGATAATGTCCTGATCCCGGCATTCACGGGAGCGGAAAATATCTGTCTCGGAAGACCATATCCGGCAAAAGGCGGGCTGATCCGGTGGAAGGAAATGGAGCGGGAAGCGGAGGAAAAAGCCGCGGAACTCGGGATCCGGCTGGATCTGAAGAAACCGGTCTCTGCGATGACTCCGGCACAGAAAAAATGCGTGGAGATCGTCCGGGCGATGATGAGCGACTGTAAGCTCCTGATCCTGGATGAGCCGACGGCATCGCTTTCCGATAAGGAGACGAAGCTTCTGTTTTCCATTGTGAGAAACTTAAAGGCGAAAGGAACCTCGGTCCTTTACGTGACGCACCGGCTGGAGGAGATCATGGAGCTGACTGACCGGGTGACAGTCCTGAGGAACGGGATGCTGGTATCTACTGTGAAGACGGAGGAGACGAGCCGGAAAGAACTGGTGCGGCTGATGAGCGGAAATGAGGCCGCGGACGGTGTTGACAGATCGGAAGAGCATGGGATTACAGAAAGAGAGGATCCGGCAGAAAAGAACGCAGGGCAGTCTGTGAGAGCGGGAGAAGCTTATCGCGGAGAAGGTAGAAACGCAGATGGGTGTGATGCGCAGGACATTGGAAAAACGGAAAAACAAGTTGGAAATGGGACTGTGACTGCACCGGGAAAAACTGCGTTGGAAGTCCACGGAATCCGCTCCGGGGACGGGATCGTCCGGGGCGTTGACCTGGAAGTAAAAACAGGACGGATCACCGGAATGTTCGGACTCTGTGGAAGCGGGCGGACGGAATTCCTCGAATGCATCTACGGAACGAGAAAGCTGGCGGGCGGCACGATCGAGGTAAATGGAAAGACGACCGCGCATCCGACCCCATCGGGATCCATTCGGCAGGGAATGGCGTTCATCTGCGAGGACCGGAGAGGAAAAGCAATGATCCCGTCCTTTTCGATCAAGGAAAATATGATGCTCTCTTCGATCGACCGTTATACGAAAAACGGGTGGTTCCGGAAGCAGGACGCAGGAAGAAAAGCGGCGGAGATGATCGGGGCGCTAAAGATCAAATGCACGGGTGCCGGGCAGCCGGCAAAAGAGCTTTCGGGCGGAAACCAGCAGAAAGTCGTCTTTGCGAAGGCACTCCTCACGGAACCGTCGATCTGGATCTGTGATGAGCCGACCCAGGCGGTGGATGTGGCGACGAGACAGGAGATCCACAGACTGCTGAGAAAAGAAGCAGAAAAAGGGAAAGCTGTTCTCTACGTCTCATCGGATCTCACGGAGCTTCTGGAGATCGCCGACGAGGTTGCCGTCATGGCATATGGGAAAGTCCGGAAGACATTTGAAAATAAAGACCTGAAGCCGGCGGATGTGCTGGCTTGCTGTTATGAGGCGGAGAGAGAGGAAAACGACAGATGAGAGGAAAAGCATTAAAGAATTACGGAACGGTCGCTGCGCTGGTGGTGATCATCGGGATTTTTGGACTTTTAAGACCTGCGTCGTTTTTTACACTGAAAAACTTCCTTAATATAACTCGTCAGGCTGCACCGCTTGCGATCATTGCGCTCGGAGCAACCTTCGTCATGACGGTCAACGAATTTGATCTTTCAATCGGAAATATCGTGAGTCTTGGCGGCGTCATTGCTGCGCTTTTATCGATTCGGGGCGTTCCGGTCCCGGTCTGCTTCCTCGCGGCGGTCGCTGTGGGGATCGTGGTCGGAGGCGTGAACGGAGTGATCGTCGCGAAGTTCGGGATCCTTTCTTTTATCACAACACTTGGGATGGGAACGGTCCTGGACGGCGTGATTTACGGACTTACCGGTGGAACGACCGTATTTAACGGGATCCCGAAGAGCTTCACGATCCCAGGGATCTTAAAGATCGCAGACATCCCGTTCATCACGATCGTGGCGGTCGTGCTCTATCTGGTATTTCATATTTTTATGAACCACATGGCGGCAGGAAGAAAGCTCTATGCGATCGGCGGAAGTGAGGAGGCGGCGAAAGTTGCCGGGATCCGGATCTTCCGATACCGTGTCCTCGCGTTTACGCTGTGCGCTGCGCTTGCAGGACTTGCGGGATCCCTCGTGGCGTCCCGCGTCGGATCCGCGAATACGACAGCCGGGCAGGGATATTTCCTGCAGGCGTATGCAGCCGTATTTATCGGCTGTACGGTCTCAAAGAGCGGTGTCCCGTGCGTCGTCGGAACGTTAATCGGAACGATCATCCTGGCAGTTCTGGCAAACGGACTTACGATCTTGCAGATGCCGAGTTTCATGCAGAACATCATCACCGGCGGGATCATCATTCTCGCGGTTGTGGTCCAGAAGCTTGGAGCGGGGAGGTAGATCATGTTAGCAGCAACCTTTGATATCGGAACGACGGCAGTCAAGGCTGTCGTTGTAAATGAAAACGGGGAAGCGGTTTTTACCGGAAGCTCCGTGATCCATACGATCGAGACAGAAAATTTTAAAGAGCAGGACCCGGATGAGTGGTATGAGGCATTCTGCGGACTCTCAAAAGAATTGTTTGAGATCATCCCCGCCGCGGAGATCGGTGCCGTCATCTTTTCCGGTCAGATGCAGGATGTGATCCCGGTCGGTGCGGACGGAAAGGCACTTGGAAACGCGATCCTCTATTCGGACGGACGTGCGGATGAACAGGCGCGGGCGATCATAAGGGAGGCGGCAAAGCGGAATGTGGTGCCGCTAGGAGATGCGTATATCGCGGAGATCACGGGAAACCACTTCGACGGATCGATGCCGCTCGCAAAAATCCTGTGGCTAAAGGAAAACAAACCGGAGATCTATGAAAAAACCGCATGTTTCCTCATCAGTTCGAAGGATTATGTGATCACAAGACTGACCGGAGTGTTTGCCGGGGACATGACAGCGTGTTCCACGGCCGGGGCCATGGACCTCGATCGGAAGGAATGGTCGGAAGAGCTGATCGAAGCCGCCGGACTCGACAGGGACCGGTTCCCGAAGCTTTTTTGCGCACACGAATGTGTCGGGACTGTCACGGAGGCGGGCGCTCTTGAAAGTGGGTACGCCGTGGGGACAAAAGTTTACGCGGGAACCGGAGATGCGGGCGCGACGACACTCGCGAGCGGGATCCTGTCTCCGGGAGAGTATAATATCAACCTCGGAACATCCGGCTGGGTGGCAGCCGTCTCGGACCGGCGGATGGAGAGCGAAGGCGGCGGATTCAACCTGGCGGCGATGCAGAAAGATCTTCTGATCAACGTGGTTCCGTTCTTAAACGGCGGAAATGTCCACCGGCTGATCGCGAAGATCCTGTCCAGAGATCCGGACGGGACGCCGGATTTCGAATATATCTCAGAACTCCTGGAACAAGCGGAGCCGGGAAGTCACGGACTTTTCTTTCTCCCGTATGTGACGGGCGAGCGGTTCCCGATCATGGACAGCAGCGTCCGGGGAAGTTTCTTAGGACTTTCGCAGGAGACAACGGCGGCGGATCTGGCGCAGAGCGTCCTGGAAGGTGTGGCATTTTCCATCCGCCAGGGATTGGAGCTCTTTGACCAGCCCGCGAAAAAGATCACACTGATCGGCGGCGGAGCGAGAGAGCGGCGATGGTGCCGGATCCTGAGCAATGTCATGGGACAAAAGATTTTTGTATACAAAGATCCGGACCTTCTTCCGGCGCTGGCGATCGCTTCGGCGGTATTCGTTGCGGAGGGCGTGATCCCGGACTATCAGGCATTTATCAGCACGCTGGAGAGCCGCGGACATTGCGATACCGTGGAACCGGATCCGGAGATCTCGGCGAGGTATCATGGGATTTACCAGAGATATAAGGGGATCTACCCGCTGGTGCGAGAGTTTTACTCGGAGAAATACTAATCAGAACGCAAAAAATGATCGACAAAGTCGATCTGAAACAATATCAGGCTACAAGAGGAGGAAACATCTATGTCAAAAGGCAGATTTGGCGCACATGGCGGTCAGTATATTCCTGAGACGCTCATGAATGCGGTACTGGAACTCGAAGAGGCATACAACCATTACAAAAATGACCCGGAATTCCAGAAAGAACTTACAATACTTTTAAATGAGTACGCAGGCAGACCGTCAAGACTCTACTATGCGGAGCACATGACAAAGAATCTCGGCGGAGCAAAGATCTATTTAAAGAGAGAAGATCTGAATCACACCGGCGCCCACAAGATCAACAACGTACTCGGTCAGGTCCTTCTCGCGAAGAAGATGGGAAAGACCCGTGTCATCGCAGAGACCGGAGCCGGTCAGCACGGCGTGGCGACAGCGACGGCGGCGGCGCTCTTTGGCATGGAGTGCGAGATCTACATGGGCGTGGAGGATACGAAGCGACAGGCGCTCAATGTATACAAGATGCGCCTTCTCGGAGCAAAAGTCCATGCGGTGACGACAGGAACCGGCACATTAAAGGATGCTGTTTCCGAGGCGATGAGAGAGTGGACGAACCGGATCGAGGACACCCATTACGTTCTCGGCTCCTGCATGGGACCGCACCCGTTCCCGACGATCGTCCGTGATTTCCAGGCAGTTATCTCCAAGGAGATCAAGGAGCAGATGTTAGAGAAAGAGGGACGTCTTCCGGACGCAGTTCTCGCCTGTGTCGGCGGCGGATCCAACGCTATCGGCGCATTCTACAACTTCATCGAGGATAAGGACGTTCAGCTTATCGGCTGCGAGGCAGCAGGACGCGGCGTGAACACAGCAGAGACAGCGGCGACCATCGCGACAGGACGTCTCGGAATTTTCCATGGCATGAAGTCCTATTTCTGCCAGGATGAATATGGCCAGATCGCCCCGGTATATTCCATCTCCGCAGGTCTTGACTATCCGGGAATCGGACCGGAACACGCAAATCTTTACGATACAGGACGGGCCCAATATGTGGCAGTTACCGATGATGAGGCGGTCGATGCATTCGAGTATCTCTCCAGAATCGAGGGAATCATCCCGGCGATCGAGAGCGCTCATGCCATTGCATACGCAATGAAGCTTGCACCGACGATGGGAAAGGATAAGATCATTGTCGTCAATGTTTCCGGAAGAGGAGACAAGGACTGTGCATCAATCGCAAGATACAGAGGGGAGGATATTCATGAGTAAGATCGCAAACGCCTTCAAAGGCGGAAATGGAAAGGCATTTATCCCGTTTATCACCTGCGGTGACCCGTCCTTAGAGGTCACGGAGCAGCTTGTATATGCAATGGAGGAGGCAGGCGCAAACCTCATCGAGCTTGGTATCCCGTTCTCCGATCCGACGGCAGAGGGACCGGTGATTCAGGCGGCCAATATCCGCGCTCTGTCCGGCGGCGTGACCACCGACAAAATTTTTGCAATGGTTGAAAAAATTCGGAAAAATACACAAATTCCGATGGTATTCATGACATACGCGAATGTTGTGTTCTCCTACGGAACAGAGCGCTTTATTAAGAAGGCGTCTGAGCTCGGCATGGACGGAATCATCTTACCGGATGTTCCGTATGAGGAGAAAGAGGAGTTCGATGTTGTGTGCAAGAAGTATAACATGGACATGATCTCCCTCATTGCCCCGACCTCCCACGAGCGCATCAGCATGATCGCGAAAGAGGCATCCGGCTTTGTATACTGCGTATCTTCGCTCGGCGTTACCGGAACGAGAAGCGAGATCACAACGGATATCGGCGCGATGGTGAAGCTCGTGAAAAAGGCGAAAGATATCCCGTGTGCGGTTGGTTTCGGAATCTCCACACCGGAGCAGGCAAAGAAGATGGCAGGTCTCTCCGACGGAGCTATCGTTGGTTCCGCAATCGTGAAGCTCTGCGGAACATATGGAAAGGACGCGGTTCCGTATGTGAAAGAGTATGTGAAGTCTATGTGTGACGCGGTGCACAGCAACTAACGAATAAAACACCGCATGTATCATTTATAGCAAACAACAGATGTTGAAAGAGATGATCATTTATGTTATTATCATAACATGAAGCATGCATATTTTATAAACTACCGGGAATATAAAAGAAAGCAGGTTTTGTGATAATGAAAAATGATTGTTTCTATTGTGAAAATGGAGAAAAATTGCATAGTTTAATGATTCCGATTTGTGAGTTGAAATATAGTAATGTTTTCTTTAATCGTGATCAAAAACACAAAGGAAGATGTATTGTAGAATTTAAAGAACATAAAACGGAATAGTTTCAGTTGACGGAAGAAGAAAATTCTGGATATTTTGCGGAACTTGCAAAAGTGGCGAAAGCAATTTGGGAAGAATTTCATCCGGATAAAATTAATTATGCAACATTTGGCGAAGCATGCTGATTCCTATGATGGAAAAACAGGGATATGACAGAGATTTTTCCGTAAATGTTACAGTTACATCTGCATGCCAGTCTATGATTATTCCGCCGTCTCATAATATGATCATTTTTGCGCTTGCTGCAGGTGGACTTTCTACAGGAAAAATGTTCCTTGCAGTTATCTGTGCAGCAAATGGTTTTTGTTGGATCATGTCCTATTTAAAGATTCCGGCATTAATTACAGAAACATTACTTTCGATTTCCAGTAATAAATATGTTCTTCTTGTTTTGATTAACATATTCCTCCTTGTGTTAGGATGCATTATGGATGTTGCACCGCTGATCGTTATTACAACACCAGTTCTTCTTCCAGTAATTACACAGATCGGAATGAATCCGATTCAGTTTGGTATGATGATGCTCTGCAATCTGGCAATTGGCATGTGTACTCCGCCGGTTGGCGCCACACTGTTTGCAGGATGTGCGGTTGGTAAGATACCGATGGAAAAATGTATGAAAGGTTTATTACCGTTTTATCTGGCCATGCTGGCAGTCGTGTTACTTGTGACATATGTACCAGCAGTCAGCTTGACACTGCCAACTTTATTGATGGGTGCTTAATAGAAGATTGGGAATGCTGTAAAGGACACGCTTACAGGATCCTCAATTTTGTAAATGGAGAAAATAGGAATGAAAATTACAGAAGTAAATACATACTTGGTTCGGCCAAGATGGGGATTTGTAGAAATTGTGACAGATGAGGGGTATAGCGGATGGGGAGAAGCAGTTCTGGAAGGACATGCATCAACCGTTTTAGAGTGTGTAAGAGAAATGCGAGATTACTTATTGGGCGCTGATCCAACGAGAATTGAGGATATATTTAATGTACTTTACCGGGCTGGATTTTACCGGGGCGGCGGCGTTTTAATGAGTGCAATTGCAGGCATTGATCAGGCACTCTGGGATATCAAAGGTAAATATTTTAATGCTCCGGTGTATGAGCTAATGGGCGGAAAATGCCGTGATCGCATGAAAGTATATTCATGGATTGGAGGAGATCGTCCTCAGGACGTGGGAAGTGCAGCAAAAGAACGACAGAATGCAGGATTTTCTGCGATTAAGATGAATGCAACGGAAGAACTTCAGATGATCGACAGCTATGAAAAAGTGGACGCTGTTTTGGAGAGAGTTGCAGCAATAAGAGAGAGTTGCGGAAAGTATTTTGGCATAGCTGTAGATTTTCACGGACGTGTCCATAAGCCAATGGCAAAAATACTGGCGAAAAAATTGGAAGAATACGATCTTATGTTTATTGAAGAACCGGTATTATGTGAACATATGGAAGATTTTAAAGAGATTGCGGCTGCATGCAATATACCGATTGCAACAGGGGAACGCTTATTTACAAAATATGATTTTAAGCGTCTGCTTACTGCTGGTGGTGTAGATATTATTCAGCCGGATCTGTCACATGCGGGTGGTATCACAGAATGCAAGAAAATTGCTTCTATGGCTGAAGCCTATGATGTGGCACTTGCGCCGCACTGCCCGTTAGGTCCGATTGCATTAGCTTCCTGCTTAAATGTGGATGCAACCAGCTATAATGCAGTGATACAGGAGCAGAGTATTGGAATTCATTATAATGTAGGAAAAAGTGTACTTGACTATGTAACGAATCAGGAAGATTTCGTATTTACAGATGGTTATGTTCAGCTTCCGAAACGTCCGGGACTTGGGGTTGAAGTGAATAAGAAACTTGTACTTGAAGAAAATAAAATCCCTCATAATTGGAAGAATCCTGTGTGGAGACATAAAGATGGATCGGTGGCAGAGTGGTAGAACAGGAGTTGCTTTATGTGAGTGAAAGAATGTGGTGTACACCAGCTGACTGATTCACAAAAAATGTTGTAATACTTTTATGAGGTAAATTGTTTGCATTGTGTCAAATCCTGTGTTAAAATCAAATAATGAATTGTTAATTCTGCGGTGTAGGGATTCCCTTGCACCGCAGTTGCTTGTGTAATAGGGAATTAACCGCGCGAGATGCCTGAATGTGCCAAGGTACATTCCTTTTTGCAAAGGAGAAGGATGTATGCCAGTAGGAATTATCATCAATGCCCTGTCCGTCGCCATCGGCGGTGTGGTCGGGGCTTTATTTGGGCATAGGCTGCCCACAAGGATCAATTCAGAGCTCACGAAGATATTTGGTGTCTGCTCCATGGGAATGGGCGTAAGTTCCATCGGCCTTATGAAAAATATGCCCGCTGTTATCTTTGCGGTGATCATTGGGACCGCGTTTGGACTGGCGGTGAATCTCGGCGGGATCATCAACAGCGGCGCGGCGTGCATGGAGAAGCCGGTCGGAAAGATCTTCCCGAATAAGAATGCGTCCATGTCCAGAGAAGAGTATATGACGATGCTCGTGACGATCATCGTGCTATTCTGTGCCAGCGGAACGGGAATCTATGGTTCGCTGGATTCCGGAATGAGCGGTGACCACACGATCCTGATCTCCAAGTCCATTCTGGACTTCTTTACCGCGATGATCTTTGGAGGAACACTCGGAATGGTGGTCGCAGCTGTTGCGATCCCGCAGTGCGTGATCTTTCTCGCGATCTTCGCTGCGGCGAAGTTCATCTTTCCGCTTACCACACCGGATATGATCGCGGACTTCAAGGCCTGCGGCGGTTTCCTTCTTCTGACCACAGGTTTCCGCATCGCAAAAATCCACAACTTCCCGGTTGCTGATATGATCCCCGCCATGGTGCTTGTCATGCCGGTGAGCTGGTTCTGGGGGAATGTGGTGGTGCCGATGCTGTAAGAGTACAGGCGGACGAAAAAAGCACATAATATGAAAATAAAAAATCCCTGAGTATGCAGATCAATGTGATGTGCGTATTCAGGGATTTTTGCAGTCATGTATTCGGAAGAAGCTGTCAGCGGCAGGTACTGATATTATCGGTCAATACCTGTGCGGACAATACCATAATCATAATGAGAGCCGGTTTATGCGTTCTGGTAGTGTTTGCGGGACTGCTGTCTCATCAGGCAGACCAGTGTCACGACTGTGACGCCAAAGCAGTCGATCAGCACGTCCGTAAATCGTCCTGCGCGGCCCGGGACGAAGAGCTGATGGAATTCGTCGGTGCAGGCGTAGAGGAAGACGATGGCGAGAGCGGTGAGAAGACGGCGTTTCACGTTGGAGGTCCGATACGTAAAGTGCAGTCCAAAACGGGCGGTGCAGTAAAATACCAGATATTCAGTCATATGAGCGGCTTTTCGGACGGGAAAGCTCATAAGTTCGATGAGGTCGGCGTACTGCGCCGGATTTTCCGTGGAAAAAGCCGAGCTTTGTGCCGAGTAAAAGAATTAAGCGGCTTACGGTGTCGCTCATCTCCGTGGACTCCGCCGCGGGTTTCGCGGAGAACCAGGAGATGGCGGCTGCGACGAAGATCGCTGGGAGCCAGGAAAGCAGCTTTGCGGCAGTAGGATATTCTTTTTTATCATTCATATTTCCTTTTTCAGATACCACATGCATTACAGCGAAATCTCTCCCTTCGCCCGAGCTCTCCGGTCGCGGATGGAATGGATCACCGGAACCATGAAAATCGCCACAATTCCACCTGCAAATCCATTATTATATAAATTCATGCCTCCATACACAATTCCGACATTCAAGGCGACGGAAGAGTGCAGGAATCCGGCGAGAAGTCCCATGAGAACTCCGAATTCCCCCGCAATCGGTGCCAGTGTCGTTGAGAATAAAAGTGCCAGCATCGGTGACGGGGAGTTAATGGTCCAGCGTTTTGTGAAGCTCGCGAAGAGGACGCCAAACATGATCGGGGCGATGTTCCGGATATGTTTTCCAGTGGCGGAAAATCCTACGATCGTGAAGATTCCGCCGATAGTCGGTCCGTTTAACTCGCCGCCGACGCCGAGAATAAAGATCGTTGCAAATAAACCGTTGACTGCCATATTTAGGATCGTTGCCGCGCCCCCGTTATCCCGGAGATAATCGGTTCCGCCGATTCCGGAGCAGGATAAGATCTTTCTGTAGGATTCACCGACTTCCTTTCCGCCGACGAGGAATGCCGCAATGATCATGGCGGCAAACAGCCCGCAGAGGATCGCAAACAGCAGCTGGTTATTGCCCTCGGACCAGATCAGGCGGGACTCAGTGGTGATGCCGAAGGACTTCAGCACGGAGACCACGACGGTGGCGATGATTCCGGCGGAAAATCCGACATTGTAGAGAGAGTAACCTTTGTGGGCGTAGTGAACATGCGTGGACAGCGGGGGCAGTACGAAGCCGATCATGAGTCCCACCGCGAGACTTGTGATGAGGCGGATCGCATAAGGAAGATGCGAAATGTACATGATCTGCGTGATGATCGGGGACAGGCTGGTGCCGTAAAAACCGATGTAAACGTAACGGGACAGGTGTGTTTTATGGTAGTGGGAGTAGAGGTACACACCAAACAGGATCGCCCAGATATTTAAGAGGTTCTTTCCGAACAGGGAGAAGCCGAACATCAGGCAGCTGGATGTGATCGTATGTCCGTCCATCTCCATATCAAGGAAATAGATGGTCCAGATACATAAAAGCGTCAGCAGTCCGGCGTTGATAAAGGAAGTTCCGATGCCGCCGACCAGGAAGTAGTCCGTGATCAGGAAGTCCGGCTCCTTGATCAATGTCCAGAGTCCCGGAAGAATTTCCGTGATGGGCTGTAAAAACAGTCCCACGATCATGAAATAGAGTGGGATCAGGGACAGAAGGCGGAATTTCTGGAGTCTTGTGATGGGGTGGAAATTTGTCATGTACGTGTCCTTTCTAAAGATAAAATTACAAGTGAAAAACCATTGAGAATGGGCTTCGTGACAGGCTTTTGCAGTGCAGCATCCGTAAATTCTGTGCCGCGGTTCGGAAAATTGGGGTATCCGACGGGCATGGCGGAATGCGCACATGGATTAGTATACCGTAAAATCGCAGTAATAGAAAGTATTTCTGTGAGAAAGAGAGTTTATTGATTTCGGAATATGTAAGAGCTGTGAGAAAAATATATGGTCATCACTTAAAGCAGGTGATTTTGTATGGTTCATATGCGAGTGGGGATTATACAAAAGATTCCGATGTGGATCTCATGCTGTTGGTGGATCTGGATGATGCCTATCGTAAAAAACAGGAAAAATTTCTTTAAATGGAGCGATGCCTATCCATTCTACAAGAATGTAAAAACGAGGGGATTTTATTGTATGAAACAGCCTAAAGATGTTAATGTATAAATGTTAATAAACGATTTCCAAAGAAAACAGTTGAAATTTCAGAAGTGCAGTGATATACTTTCAAACGTTGCAAAGCCCACAAAAACCAAGGTCCTAAAGGGCTTTTCGCCGATTCCCGGCGTAAGGTCATATACTTGCAGTATATGCCTTCCGCAGCATTCGTCAGATATACATACTTGCATGTCCGCCTGACTCATTGCTGCGCGAAAATGAATCGAGTGTTCGTGACCTTCCACTCGTAAAACAAAACTAAAGGAGAAACTGAATATGAAAAACAACGCAACAAACAGCCCGGTACTGACACTTGTATACGGGGCGGCTATCGCGGCAATCTATGTGGTGCTGACGATGGTGTTCCTGCCGATCAGCTTTGGACCGATCCAGTTTCGGATCTCTGAGCTTCTCTGCGTACTTCCGTACTTTACCCCGGCGGCAATTCCGGGACTCTTTATCGGATGCCTGCTGGCCAACTTCCTTGGCGGCGCGGCGGCTCTCGATGTGATCTTTGGAAGTATTGCCACCCTGATCGGTGCGGTAGGTTCCTATCTGCTTCGGAAAAACCGCTATCTGGTATCTGTTCCGCCGATCCTCGCGAACATGATCATTGTTCCGTGGGTGCTCCGTTTCGCATACGGTTCTGAGGACATGATCTGGTTTTCCACGATCACAGTCGGAATCGGAGAGATTCTGGCTATCGGTATTCTTGGACAGATCCTGTTATCCGTTCTGATCCGGTATCAGCATGTGATTTTTGGAAAAGCTGCAGCGTAAAATCAGTGATCCCGTATCTATTGGATGAGAAATTCAGTAGATGCGGGATTTTTGTGTAACAGGAAATTCCGAGGAATGCCCTGTTACATAAAAAGACACTAACGTGCCAAAGATGTGCACTCGCGCGAAGATGTAGATTATCGCAAGCGACCGCGCGAGGGGCTGTGAAAAAACATAGCCTATAAAAAAGAAGGACCAAATGATTTCTCATTTTTTCACACGACCTTTTTATATAGAAAGTGCTGAACAGAAAAGAAAAGATTTGCGTAAATTTCGCCGCATGTTAATTTTTCCACGAGGATAGATTTTCTTTTGCTTTTGTGATATCATGTGTAAAAGACCGTGCATATTTAAGCACATATTTTTTATGTGCTTAAATGTACACAGTATAAAAATATCTAAAATAGAGATCAAATATCCGAAAGGAGACTGCGATGTATCAAATCGATTTTAATAAACCAGAACATATTCACTTTATCGGCATTGGCGGAATCAGCATGAGCGGACTGGCTGAGATCCTGCTGGAGAGAGGATTCACAGTAAGCGGCTCTGATGCCCATGAGTCCGAGCTCACCGACAAGCTCACCGCCCACGGCGCAAAGATCGTCTACGGGCAGCGGGCGGAGAACATTACCGACGATATCGACGCTGTTGTATACACAGCGGCGGTTCACCCGGATAACCCGGAGTACGCGGCGGCAGCGGCAAAGAATCTCCCGATCCTCTCCAGAGCGGAGCTTCTCGGACAGCTCATGAAAAACTATGAGAAATCCATCGCTGTGTCCGGAACCCACGGAAAGACAACGACAACTTCCATGCTGACTGAGATCCTGATGGATGAAAAGAAGAACCCGACGATCTCCGTCGGCGGAATGCTGGACTCCATCGGCGGAAATATCCGTGTCGGCGGACCGGAACTTTTCGTGACAGAGGCCTGCGAGTATACAAACAGCTTCCTGTCCTTTTTCCCGAATATGGAGATCATATTAAATATAGAAGCAGACCATCTCGATTTCTTTAAAGATATCGAAGATATCCGCCATTCATTCCGCAGATTTGCGGAACTTCTCCCGGAAAACGGAATCCTCATCATCAACAGCGATATCCGTGACTACAGAGAGATCTGCGACGGACTTCCGATCAAGGTGATCACCGTCGGAAGCGACCCGGAAAAGAGCCATTACAGCGCCGCAGACGTGACATTCAACGAGAATGCCTGCGCAACCTATACTCTTTTAGAGGACGGAAAAGCCATTGACACGATTACTCTCGGTGTACCGGGGATCCACAATGTATACAATTCCCTGGCGGCCATCGCAGCGGCTCACGAGCTGGGAATCCGCGGCGATGGGATCAGGAACGGACTCTTAAGATTTACGGGTACACACCGCAGATTTGAGAAAAAAGGCATGATCGGCGGTGTGACCGTCATTGATGACTACGCGCATCATCCGCAGGAGATCGCGGCGACTCTGGCAGCGGCGAAAAATTACCCGCACCGTGAGATCTGGTGCGTCTTCCAGCCGCATACATATACGAGAACCAAGGCGCTGATGGATGACTTCGCGAAGTCCTTATCCGCAGCGGACCATGTGGTTCTCGCGGACATCTATGCAGCCCGGGAGACGGACAATCTGGGAATCAGCTCTGGGACATTGGCGGAAAAGATTGCCGCGCTGGGGACGGATACTCACTATTTCCCGAGTTTCGATGCGATCGAGACATTCCTTCTTGAAAATTGTGTCAACGGCGACCTGTTGATAACTATGGGGGCCGGAGATATTGTAAAAGTGGGCGAAAAGCTCCTTGGACAGTAAGTTATCCACATTATCCACAGAGTTTTCAACAGAAATCTGTTGAAGACCCTGTGGATTTTTTGATTTACATAACTGAAAATCGGGAAATGCCGGAAAGCCGGGAAAAATAAGGAATTATGGGGATTTTAAGAGCTTTTTTGACAGTTATGTAATGCGTTTATCCACGTTATCCACATTATCCACAATTAGAGTAGTGGATAATTCCGGCTATTTCATTTTTTTAGGGCGTATGGTATGATATTTGCAGATAGGACGTGAATATGTTACTTTGCACGGGTAGGAATTTTCTGAACTGAAAATTCCGTATGATACCGTTGTGGTCGCAGATTTTGCCGATTTGGAATGCGAAGCATCGGCAAAATCCTGTTACAGTGCGCGGGCACTGAAGTGCCCGCGTACTGTAACGTGAATATAAAGGGTGAAAAGAATGAGCTTGGGCTATAAAAACAACATCAATGCGGCGGTGACCGCCGTTTCCAATACTTTTATCGACGAATATATGGGGACAGCCAGCGGAGAATATGTAAAAGTGTATCTGTATCTTCTGCGCCATGAAGGTGAGAACATAGAGATCCCGGATATCGCGGATGCGCTGAACCACACAGAGGCGGATGTCCGCCGCGCTCTGGCATACTGGGAGCGGACCGGTGTCCTTGCACCGGAAAGAGAATCCGTGGAAGAGCAGGAGACTGCGGTGACGCGGGAGATGGCGGAAGAGACAGAAAATTCAGGCGCGAGGTTCGCAGAAAACCGTCAGAATGCGGGATCTGCGCCCGGACGGGGAGAAATGAACGGACAGAAATCAGGGGCGGAGGTTCCGATGGACGAAGGGGCATCCCAGGATGTGCCGTCCATGGAAAAACCTGCGATCCCGGATGCAGGAAACAGTTACGACCGTATGAAACGCCTTTCCTCCGATGAGGAATTCTCCGCGCTTCTCTACGCGGTTCAGCAGTATCTCGGAAAGACATTCAGCGCGATCGAATGTGAGAAATTTGCCTACTTTTACGATGTACTGCACATGTCATGCGAGCTTCTCGAATATCTCGCGGAATACTGTGCTGAAGGCGGCCACACGAGCATTCGCTACATAGAGAAAGTAGCTTTAAAATGGTATGAGGAAGGAATTCATACTAAGGATGAGGCGCGAGAATACTCTATAAGATACTCAAAAGATATGTCTGCGGTTAAGAAAGCATTCGGCATCATGGGAAGGATTCCCGGAACTGCGGAGCAGGAATTTATGCGCCGCTGGTTTAAGGAATTTGGCTTCGATTCCGCGATCGTCACGGAGGCATGCAACAGGACGCTCACGGCCACAGGATCGGCGAGTTTCCCGTATGCGGATAAAATCCTCACTGGCTGGAAAGAAAACGGCGTGAGGACCTTACAGGACGTCGCAGCCCTGGATAAACGCCGTCAGGAAAAGCAGGCGAAGAAATCCACGGCAGCACCGAAGCAGAACCGGAACACGTCCTCAAACCGCTTCAATAATTTTGAGCAGCGGTCCTATAATTATGATGATTATGTCTGGGCGGATATAAAAAGCAGAAAGTAACTTTCCGGCAGATGAGCGCACTTGCTGCGCGGCACATGGAAAAGACAGGCAGGAAGGAAAAATCCCGGGGACGGGATCGACCCGGAAAAGAAGGAGGAAGTGCGGATGGCACTCAGTAATTCCCAGTATGATGCGATCATGCGGGTCTACAACCAGAGACAGTTTCAGGATAAGCGGGACCAGGATCAGCGGGTTGCTGAAGTTTTTGAAAAGATTCCGCAGGTAGAGGCGCTGTCCGACGAGCTTGCGGCGACGATGGCCCAGGCGGCGAGAAAGCTCCTTGCCGGTGACCGGGCGGCAGCGGACCAGCTGAAAAAGGACGCGGAATTCTTAAAGGAGCAGAAAGCGCTCTATTTAAAACAGAACGGATATCCGGCAGATTATCTGGAACTCCAGTATGTCTGCCCGGATTGTAAGGATACGGGCTATGCAGATGGAAAGAAATGCCACTGTTTCCGGCATATGGAAATTGAGATCCTTTACGATCAGTCCAATATCCGCGAAGTCCTGGAGCGCGAGAATTTTGATACCCTGTCCATGGAATACTATGACAGGACCCATGTGGATGAGAAGACGGGAATGACCGTCTACGACTATATGTCCATGATGATCAGGGAATGCAAAGAGTATGTGGAAAACTTCAAAAATGAAAAGGAAAGTATCCTGTTTACCGGAAATACCGGCTGTGGTAAGACGTTTTTGAGCAACTGCATCGCGAGAGAACTGATTCGCAGGTACTATTCCGTTGTCTATCTGACAGCGACGGATATGTTCGATATTCTGGCGGGCAGCCGGTTTAATGGAAATGATGACGATGAGGCGAAGGACCGGGCCGCTTATATCCTGGACTGCGACCTTCTGATCATCGATGATCTGGGAACGGAGCTGATCAATACCTTTACGGCGTCGCAGATGTTCTACTGTGTGAATGAGCGCCTGAACCGGAACAAGGGAACGATTATCTCCACAAACCTGACACTGGGGGAACTCCAGGATGCATTCACGGAGCGCGTGACGTCGAGGATCATGAGCAAGTATAAGATCATACCGCTGATCGGTGACGATCTCCGCCTGGTGAGAAGAGGATTTGTGCGGAGATGATAAAGCTTCAGGAAAAGCGGAGCTGGCGCTGTGAGAAAACAGCATTGTGAGGTGCTGGATCCAGATGCCGGATAAAATTAATCGGAAAATGGGAAATCCTGTCAGAACGGGTCGGAAATCCGGTTGACGGTATGGATGGTTGGTGCTATAAATGAGATGTATCGCGAATGCCCGGTTGGATTCTTCAGAGAAAGCGGGCGGAAGTGATCCAGATGCCGCAAAAATGAAGGGGAAATCCGGAAACGCAGGATCCGGATGCGGCGGAAAATATCAAAAAATGAAAATTATCAGGGAGGAACAGGAATGCTGTACGAAGAAAAGCAGATTGAGACAATACCGGTTGGACCATTAGGTCTGATTCCGCTGAAAAGCTGTGAGGATCTGGGTAAGAAGGTAGATGCCTGGCTGGTCGAGTGGAGAAAAGAAAGAGAGAGCGAGCATAAGACCACGATCGCTTTTGCTGGATACCAGAAAGATTCCTATATTATCGGCGCAAAGACTCCGCGTTTCGGCTCTGGTGAGGCAAAGGGAGAGCTGACAGAGTCTGTCCGCGGTGATGACCTCTATATTATGGTAGATGTCTGCAATTATAATATGACATACACGATGAACGGCTTAAAGAACCACATGTCTCCGGATGACCACTATCAGGATTTAAAGCGTGTGATCGCAGCCGTAGGCGGAAAGGGCAGAAGGATCAATGTGATCATGCCGTTCCTCTATGAGAGCCGCCAGCATAAGAGAACCGGTCGTGAGTCCTTAGACTGCGCGATGGCGCTCCGCGAGCTCGTTGACATGGGCGTTGAGAACATCATTACGTTCGATGCGCATGATCCGCGCGTCCAGAACGCGATCCCGTTAAAGGGCTTTGAGACGGTACAGCCGACATACCAGTTTATCAAGCACCTGTTAAAGAATGAGAAGGATCTTCAGATCGACAGTGACCACATGATGGTCATCAGCCCGGATGAAGGCGGTATGGGACGTGCAGTCTTCTTCGCAAACGTTCTTGGACTTGATCTCGGTATGTTCTATAAGAGACGTGACTACACAAAGATCATCAACGGACGCAACCCAATCGTTGCCCATGAGTTCCTCGGCGCAAGCGTAGAGGGCAAAGACGTGATCATCGTTGATGATATGATCTCTTCCGGTGAGAGCATGCTCGACACCGCCAAAGAGTTAAAGAGAATGAAGGCAAGGAAGGTCTTCATCTGCACGACATTCGGTCTCTTTACAGGCGGGTTAAAGAAATTTGATGAGTACTACGAGAATGGCATAATCGACCGCGTCCTGACGACAAACCTTATCTATCAGACACCGGAGCTGCTCTCAAAACCGTACTATATCAATGTTGACATGAGTAAGTACATTGCTCTTATCATCGACAACTTAAACCACGACGCGTCCTTGAGCGATCTCTTAAACCCGACAGGAAGGATCAACCGCCTGTTGACGAAGTACCGCGCCGGGGAGAGATGAGAATATTGGCAGCGAATGAACCGCAGTGAATTAGAAATTATGTGACCATATAAGAATGCCTGTCCTTTATCGGAAAATTTCCGGAGAAGGACAGGCATTTCTTTATTTCTGGGACTCTTGCGAAAGATTCAGCTTTCATCATAGTGAGATTGCGATGAGATATGGTACTCTTTGATCCTATATTGCAGGCAGCGCCTTGAGATGCCAGGATATTCGGCTGTTTTGGCCCGATAACCGGAACAGTATTGGAAACAGGAGATACTGAAAATCCCTTGGAAAATGAAGTGGGAAAAAACATTAGACTAATTCACGAATCACCCGGGCTACGAGAGTACGGGAAAGAAGGACTGGCTTCTGGGTCAGAGCCTGGATACGCTCCTTCATTTCGATGGTGTATCCGATGCAGTCTAAAAGGATCAGATCCGTATCAGCGGGGATCTCCTTTGCAGCTGCAAAAACAGCGAGAGGATCACCGTATGGGGATACAGAGGTCACGTGGAGAGAGTCACAGCAGTCTTTCCACTTTCCGGGCATCTGTTCCTCCTGCGCCTTTGTAGGAATGATGACCGACAGATTTTTTACGCCGATGGCCGGGATCAGTCCCTTTAAGATATGGTCAGGGAAGATAAGAGGGACATTGGAGTGAAATTCAGCCGGAAATTCTCCGGTGCAGAGGAAAAGGATCAGAGAAACGCCCTGCTGTTCGAGATCGTCAATGCAAAGCTGCAGGCGGGGAAGAATGTAGGATTCTCCGAATGTTGCTGAGGTTCCGTCCGTGAGTCTGGACACAAGGACGTTTTCACCGGGACGCGGAACAAACTTTGCGATCTCTCCCTTTGAAAGTCCGTCCAGTGCTCCGGCCTGAATGATCTCAACCGAGTCTCCGAGGATGGGCTGGATCTCAGGAATCAGGTCAACTCTGGGAGACTGGCCGACAGTAATCGCGCCGATTTTTTTCATAGTGATACCCCTTTCAGAATCATTGGTTTGAGGGCTGCCTGTGGCAGTCCACAGGTACATGATACCTTTGCTCAGATATCATTAATATATCACATTTGCAGCCTCAAAACCAGATAAACATTGGGCTTTCCATCTATCAATCCGCACCTTTCGTATATTTCTGTCTCTTCCGAACGAACGTTGAGGGTGTCATTCCGAGGCTCTCTGCGGCCTCACGGACGTTTCCGTACTTTTCGTAGGCATGGTTGATATATTCCAGTTCCAGCTCTTCCATAGCAGTCTTTAAGTCCTTCACGGGATCCAGGACTCTCGACTTTGTCTCCGGGCGTTCCTTTACCGGAAATAAGTGGAGTGCATCCGGACCGATCTCATCCTCATTGCTGATAATGACGGCACGCTCGATGATGTTTCTGAGTTCACGGATATTTCCCGGCCAGTTGTAATCCTGCATCATTTTTGCGGAGAGAGGAGAGAGATATTTTTTGAAATCATACTTCCGGTTCAGAGCCTGCAGGAACGACTGGGCCAGAGGCAGGATGTCGTCCGGGCGTTCCCTGAGCGGCGGAATATGGACCGGGAAGATCATTAAGCGGTAATAGAGATCCTGGCGGAATGTTTTTTGTTTTACCATCTCCTCAAGATCACGGTTGGTAGCGGCGAGAACGCGGACATCCACCTTTACCGGCTTTCTGCCGCCGATCCGCTCAAATTCCTGTTCCTGCAAAACGCGCAGAAGTTTTACCTGCATATCGAGAGGAAGTTCTCCTACCTCATCAAGGAAGATCGTTCCGGTGTTCGCCAGCTCGAACAGACCCATTTTCCCGTTTTTGTCAGCTCCTGTAAATGCACCTTTTTCATATCCAAACAACTCACTTTCTACCAGATTCGCAGGGATCGCACCGCAGTTTACTTTGATAAACGGTTTGTCTTTTCTTGCGCTGTGCTGGTAAATATATTTTGCGAAGACTTCTTTTCCGACACCTGTTTCCCCAAACAGGATCACGGTGGTATCAAGAGGCGCTACCCGGTCGATCATGGACAGAACGAGTTCAGTCCGGGCATCCTCGGCTACCATGCTGCATTGATTTCTGTGATTCTTCCGGATCCGGAGAATCTCCTCGCGCAGCAGATTTCCCTCTGTCTTTAAGTGTGATGCTTCTTCTTTCAGATGATACAGCTCTGTGACATCGCGCACATTGGTGATCACGAGAACGATCTCATTTTTATTGTTGAAGATCGGGCTGCTCGTGATGAGTGCCCGTTTTCCGGTCTTAAATTCCTGCTGGATCGTAATCGGCCGCTTTTCTTCCAGGGCCATCAGCGTTCCGGAAGCGGAGATCGTTCCATTATTTACAAGCTCTTTCATATTGACTCCGAGCACCTCGGAGGCCTTTAATCCGGAGATGGTAAGATAGGAACGGTTTACTTTTATGGTGGTTGCCTGTCCGTCCGTGATGTAGATTCCATCAAAGGAATGTTCAATTACAGTATCCAACAGTTCGTTATTAAACACTGCTTCGTTTGTTTTTGTGCATCCCATGTGTAATTCCCCCAGCTAGTTCGATCAGAATGTAAAAAAATCAACTTGTATTATATCATGTTGTTAAAAAAATATCTATAAAAACGCACAAATCCGGCAGACCTGTGGGGAGATCTGCCGGGAAAAAGGGGGTATTGGAGGTTATAAAAGTATGTCAATAATGGATCATTTTTTATTCTGTCTGTGCATTTAATGCTTTTTCCGGGACCTCAACGCTCTTGAAATGTCCGTAGATCAGAACGTAGAGGATCACGCCGATTGCGAGTCCCCAGCTTGCACCTTTGATCGCGAGAACAGCTGCCATAACACCGGCGAGTCCGCGCTCGGAATCTGTGTGGATCATGCTGAGTCCGATCTGGCAGCAGACAAATCCCTGCACGATCAGAGTCAGAGATAATGCCGCCGGAAGGATCGGCTGTACGAAGGAAGCAACCGGAACGAGAGATACACAGATAAATGTGGACCAACGGAAAGTTCCGACTCCGCTGAAGATGGAATCCATGGCTTTTCTGCCGTCTTTATAACGCTCAGATACAGCGGCTGTAACAGCAGCCCAGAGCGGACCGCAAAGGCTCGGGTACGGGCAGATAAATGCCTGGACGATGTTTCGGATCGCGCTGATGATGTTGGAACGGTTTGCGTTGAAATCGATCTTTTCATCGGTGCGGACTTCCTCAGCACTGCGGATGAGCTGCTCACTGGATACGAAGTCACCGAATGCGATGATGTAAACAGCGATGGCTGTCGGGATCGTGGAAATGATCTTTCCGATGCTCGGGAAGCCGATCGCAAACGGGCTCAGGGTGTTCCAGATGAGTGCGAAATCCGGGATCTTGATGATGGAACCGAGTACAAGATTCGGTGCCGGAAGTTCACCGGAGAGCGGTCCAACGATCACGGCTACGATGACTGCCGGCAGCATACCGAAATTGCCGATCATGTACCACAGCTTATTTTTCGATTTCATCTTTTTAAACAGGAGTGAAAACAGAAGGAAATAAGCAAAGATCGAACCAACAAGAACGGTAACAGGATAAAGACCTGCACGTCCGCCATCTTTGAACTCACCCATGATCGCGGAGAAACCGGCACCGAGAAGGATTCCGGCTTTGATCGCGTTCGGGATCGCGCCGATGATCTTGCTCGCAAGACCGGTGATGCCCATGAAAAGGAAGATCAAACCGACAACAAGCTGCAGAGCGATCATAGTCTGAACACGCTCAGGTCCCTGCTCTGTGAGCGTTAAAAACGCGGTGACAAGCGGGATTGCCGGTGTGATCCATCCGGGAACGACCGGGTCGCCGAGAAGAGAGTGTAAGTTGTAAAAGAAACCGTTGATGATGACCATGCTCCATGCAACTTCGTAAGGAACGCCTAAGAGTTCCTGGAGAACCGGAATTGCTCCGAGACAGGTCGCGCACATCAGGATCGCCTGAAGACATTCGGAAATCTCCCAGCGATAATGGATAAACGGAATCCGGATCTTAAATGGACCGGCAGGGATATAAGGCTGTTCTTTGCCATTTTCTCGATGTAAGGCCATACGCGTAACTCCTATCATACATGTGGAAATGCAGTTCTGCACCGGGAGACATTCCGGAACGGAGAGACCGGTGCAGAACTTATGGTTCATCCTGCCGTGTCCCGAGGGCACCGGATTCACGGCAGGGGGTGGCTTTTTTACTCATAGGAACAATGGAAACGTTCCTCATAAACCTTCTTTAAGTCGTCACGGAAATTCGGGTGTGCGATTTCGATCAGAGCATGTGCACGCTGTTTTAAAGTCTTTCCGGACAGTTTTGCGATACCATATTCAGTGATGACGTAATCAACATCGTTTCTGGAAGTCGTAACGGCTGCACCTTCATCGAGCAGCGGAACGATCTTGGAAACAGTTCCTTTTGCCGCTGTAGACGGGAATGCGAGAATAGAACGGCCGTTCTTCGCCATGGCAGCGCCGCGGACGAAATCCACCTGACCGCCGACACCGGAGATCTGGGTATATCCGATACTCTCGGAAGCGGCCTGTCCCATCAGATCGATCTGGACACAGGAGTTGATGGAAACGATATTATCTTCCTTCATGACAACGACCGGATTGTTTACATAGCTTACCGGGTACATCTCGACATCCGGGTTGTTGTTGACAAAGTCGTAAAGTCTCTTTGTTCCCATTAAGAAGTTCGCAACGAACTTGCCGACATGGGTCTTCTTTTTTGCGTTTGTGATCACGCCTTTTTCAACAAGTTCTACAACACCGTCGGAGAACATCTCGGAATGGATACCGAGATCCTTTTTCTCTGTAAGGAAGAGAAGAACGGCATCCGGGATCGCACCGATTCCAAGCTGTAAAGTGTCTCCATCGTGGATCAGGGATGCGCAGTTTGCACCGATGGCACGCTCGACATCGCCGATCTTCGGCGGAGCAAGTTCGATGATCGGGGCATCATGCTCTACGATCGCGGCGATGTTCGCGTCGGATACGTTGATGCAGCTGTCGCCGCCGGTTCTCGGAAGCTCATGGTTTACCTGAACGATCACGGTCTTTGCAGCTCTTGCTGCCGGAAGTGTGTAGTCTACGGAAATACCGAGACTCATGTTTCCGTTCTCATCCGGCGGAGTTGCCTGGACGAGTGCAACGTCGACAGGAAGACTGCCGTTTGTAAATAATTCCGGGATCCGGTAGAAAAAGCACGGGGTATAATCTCCGCGTCCTTCCGCAATGGCTTTTCTCGTTGTTCCTCCAACGAAAAGAGCGTTGTGGCGGAAGTGGGATTCCATGCCAGGCTGTGCGTAGCCGGCTTTTCCCATTGCGACCATGTGAACGATCTCAACATCGTGATAGCTTTCTGCATTGGCAACCATTGCGTCTACTAAGTGGGACGGCTCTGCACATGCATGACCGATCACAACGCGATTGCCGGATTTGATAAGCTCCACTGCCTTTTCGGCAGTGGTGAGCTTAGATTTATATTCGTTTTCCCAACTCATGGAAGATACCTCCCGCTATTATTCTGTGATCTTCGCGATATCTTTTGCAAGTTTCTTCTTCATTGCGAGGTTGCCCTGACGGGAGATCATGATTCTCTGAGCCTGCGGGGAACCTGCGCCGTGCATGGACTCTGTGCGGTAACCAACAGCGGCTGCGCCGAGTGTTAAGTTCTCGATGAGTCTCATGATGCGGAGACGATTTTCTGTGGAAACTACGTTTACACCGCGGAAGTATTTGTCAACATATTTGCCAAGGAACGGATCCTTTAAGTCTTTCTCGGACGGTGCAGTAACCATAAGACCACCGGCGATATCCTCTGCGAGACGTGCGATCTCGTACGGGAATCTTGTAACGTTCTGCTTACATACGTTTGCAAGCAGAAGGTCGATCAGGTAGTTGCCGGATTTTGTCGGACGGCCTTCAGCGGAGCAGGCAATACCGCAGCAGTAGAGAGTTTCATTTAAGTGGGTCATCTCGATGAGTTTGTCTTTGATGTGGGATGCTTTCTGAGCACCGTTGAAGTCTGCGGCAACAGCTGCAGCACCGATGAGGACATCACCAACACCAACCTTACATCCGCCGTAAGACTGTCTGTGGTAGCCTGCGAAACGTTCAACGAGGACACCAGCGAACTCATTCTCACCATTTAAGAAGATACGGTCATTCGGTACAAATACGTCGTCGAAGATTACGAGAGCTTCTGTTCCGCCGAATTCGGAGTTTCCTACATCGATCTCGCTGCCTTCAAGTTTTCTTGTATCACAGGACTGACGGCCGACGATCATGAAGATGCCCTTTGCGTCTGTCGGAACTGCGAATGCAACTGCGTAATCCTTATCGTCCTCGCCCATAGCCTGTGTCGGCATTACGATCACTTCGTGGGAGTTTACGAAACCGGTCTGGTGAGCTTTTGCACCGCGGACCACGATTCCGTCCGGTCTTCTCTCAACAACTCTTAAGTAAAGATCCGGATCTGCCTGTAAGTGCGGCGGAAGAGAACGATCACCCTTCGGGTCTGTCATAGCGCCGTCAACGGTGTAGTCGTGTTCCTGAACGTACTGGAGGAACTTCTTGAAGTTCTCGTGGTAATGAGTTCCGTATTTCTCATCTGTCTCGTAAGTTGTGCTGTAAACGGCGTTGAATGCGTCCATGCCGACACAGCGCTGGAAACAGGCTGCTGTTTTCTGTCCGCAGAGTCTCTGCATCTTAACCTTCTTGATCAGGTCATCTGTGCTCTGATGGATGTGTGTGAAACGGTTGATCGTCTCGCCTGTGAGGATGGACTTTGTTGTCATTAAATCTGCGTACTCCGGATCCTGTGCAAGATCATAAGTTGCTTTTACGGAGTTTAAAGACGGACGGAGGATCGGATCATCGACCGGATTGTCGATCTTTTTGCCAAACATGTAAACCTGAAGATTTAATTTTCTCATGCTCTCTACATACTGTTCGCCTGTCATTAATGCCATAACTCGTTTTCCCTTCGCAGCCGTTTTCCGTGGCAGCTGCATCCTTTCTTAAAAAGTTTTTGTGAGTAGTTGCTATACATCCGAAGGACTTGTAAGATTCGTTGTCCTTTTTGGAATTCGAAAGCTTTGTGTTCCGTTTTCGGAACTGACCTAGTATAAAGCAACCCGTGTGCCAAAGTTACAAAACGTGAGAGAAAAATTCTCAAAAAAGACAATTTTTTTCCACGACATGAAACGATATATTAAGGAAAAAAGACGTGTCGGGCAGGAAAAAAATTCGGATGAAAAATGAGCCGGAGGAAAAATTCCGGACCGCAGACGGAAGAAACTGGCGGAAAAATGTGTTGCATAAATGAAACAAAATGTCATTTATTGCAAAAGTGCAACAATAAAGCTCCGGAATATGGAACGATGATAACAGAAACAAGAAAAAATGGAAGATGCGGAAAGACAGGACAAATTACTTGAAATACGTGTTTCACGGCATGGAAAAAGGAAGTGCACGCCGCGTTGGGGATCAAACATATGGGGAACGGGACACCCACGGAATCCCCGAAAGCCGGAGTGGAAAGCTTGGCATAAAAATTGCTTATTATTCAGAACAGATGATCTGGCAGAAAAGTCTCTGTACCAGATTCGCAACAATGAAAAAGACCCCGGTCTTTCGAGGGCAGATCAGGAGGTATCAATATGATAAAAAGAATTGAACAGGTACTGGAAGAAAAGGTGCGTCCGGCACTTCTATCCCATGAAGGTGACGTACAGATTGTAGAATATGCAGACGGAGTCTTAAAGATCCGCCTGACGGGACATTGTTCCGGATGTCCGTCAGCAAGACTGACGACGGAGGAGCTGATCGCGGCGGAGGTCCAGAAGGAGATTCCGGAAGTAAAAGAAGTTGTTCTTGTAAATGAAGTCAGCCCGGAGCTGCTGGATTTTGCGAGAAAGCTTTTAAACCACGATCATGGAGCACAGGACGGCTTATGTTGATCGGTGTAAAATACTGCGGCGGATGTAATCCCGTGTACAACCGTGGACGCCAGGTAAAACGGCTGCAGGAACAGTTTCCGGAACATGATTTTCAGTTTGCGGCCGGAGATATGAAGGATTGCGAGATCGGTCTTGTAGTCTGCGGTTGTGTCCGTGCCTGTGCATCGGTGGACGGACTTGCGCCGAGGAAAAAGCTGTTTCTTCTCCCCACAGAGCGGAGCTTTTCCGAGGTGAAGATGTATCTGGAGCAGGACCGGGAAACAAAAAAGAAGACAGACGCCGCCGGAAACGGGAGAGAGGATCCGGGTGCGGAGGAAAAAAGAGATCAGAGAAAGCATCTTCGGATCGGTGATACGGCGGAGATCACAAAGGCCTTTTTTAAGGATGATGTGGACAGGTTCGCAGCGCTCACAGGAGATTACAGCAGACTTCACACAGATGCGGAATTTGCGAAAAAAACGCCCTACGGAAAGCCGGTGGTTCACGGTGTTCTGGCGGCAAGCCTGATCTCGACGGTGATGGGAATGAAGCTTCCGGGAGAGGGAACGGTATTCATTGAGGAGCAGGTACGTTTTTTGAAACCTGTTTTTTATGGAGACATGATCACCGCAAAAGTGACGTTCACATCATGTAAAGAACGGGCAGACGGCTATATCGGGACATTTTCCGGTATCTGTGAAAATCAGGACCATGAGACGGTGGTCTGGGCGGAGTGCAGACAGCTGATGTCAAAGGAATTATTTTCCGTTGAGCTGCATCCGGAGAAAGAAAACGAATAACAAAAATAAAGCGAGGGCAAAGAATATGACAAATCTTGAAAAATACAACAAAATCTTTATCGGCATGTTTCACAAGACAGAAGAGGAGCTTCCGGGCTTAAAATACCGCGGGATCCCGCTCTGGGATTCGATCGGACATATGGATCTTGTAGGGGAGCTGGAAGAGGCATTTGATATCCATATGGATACTCCTGATGTCCTGGATTTCACATCCTACGAAAAGGGAAAAGAAGTCCTTGGGCGCTACGGAGTGACGATTGAGTAGTCCGTATCCGGACCGGATATTCCGGATCACAGAGCCGGTGACGGAGAGCAACTGCTATGTGATCCGGGAAAAGAACAGATGCATGATCATTGATCCCAACGATTTTCCGGCGATCCGGGAACTGTTGCAAAAATGGAACATGAAGCCGGAACTGGTCCTTTTAACCCATGAACACTGCGATCACATCGGCGGTCTGAATCAGCTGCGGGAGACATATCCGGTAACGGTTGTGGCGACACAGGCATGCAGTGAGGGGATCGGGAATAAGACCAGGAATATGTCCCGCATGATGGAGACATTTTTGTACTTCAAAAGCGGAGAAAAGACCTTTGTACATTATCCGCCGTTTCAATGTGAAAAGGCGGATCTGACATTTACGGATCAGCTCTGCTGTGAATTTGGAGCAAAAGAGCTGGAACTGATCCGGCTTCCCGGCCATACACCGGGAAGCATGGTGATCCGGTATAACGGATGTTTATTTTGCGGAGATTATCTTCTTCCGGGGGACAAAGTTGTCACGAGGCTGCCGGGGGGAGACGGAGATGCCTATGAAAAATATGCAAGGCCATGGCTGGGAAAGATCGCGGACGGAACATGGATCTTTCCGGGGCATGGAGAACCTTTTCAGATGAACAGGGAGGTGAGGGAGTTTCATGACATATGAAGAACTCTTAAAACGAGGTCCATATGAGATCGGTGCGGCAGAAAAAAGAAAACTTTATGGAGAAATGCTGGGAGAGCTGACGGACAGCCACAGAGAGCGATGTCGGGTGTATGACCACTCGTGTGAAGCACTGGGCGATCAACGCGGGAGCCGCCGTACAGAAGAAGAAATTCCCATGGTTCCGGTATCCATGTTTAAAGAGACAGAGATGCGAAGTGTGCCGACCGGGGAAGTATTCAAAACTGTGACATCATCCGGGACATCCGGACAAAAGACATCAAAGATCGTCCTGGACGAACAGACTGCATCGTGGCAGCAGCGCACTCTTCAGAAGATCGTTGCAGATTTTATCGGTGAAAAACGGATCCCGATGCTGATCATCGATGCCCCGAATGTTCTGCGGGACAGAGCCCTGTTTTCCGCGAGAGGTGCGGGGATCCTGGGCTTTTCTATTTTTGGCTCAAAACGATGCTATGCGCTCCGCGAGGACATGTCGCTGGATCTGGAAGCGGTAGAAAGCTTTCTTGAAAAGGCAGGAGACGGACCGGTCCTTGTCTTTGGATTCACCTACATGATCTGGAAATATTTTTATGAACCGTTGAAAAAATCCGGACATAAGCTCCATCTGGAACATGGCTTTATGATCCACGGCGGCGGATGGAAAAAGCTGGCAAATGAGGCGGTATCGGCAGAGCAGTTCCGGGACGGCCTGCGGGAAGTCTGCGGTCTTCTGGATGTGCGCAACTATTACGGAATGGCAGAGCAGACAGGCTGTATTTACATGGAATGTGAATGCGGTCATCTGCATGCAAGCAGTTATTCTGATGTCCTGATCCGGAATATGGAGGATTTCTCCTGTTGCAAAAATGGAACAGAAGGAGTGATCCAGGTCCTGACTCCGATGGCCTGGTCATATCCGGGACATTCGATCCTCACAGAAGATAAAGGGATGATCCTCGGAGAGGATGACTGCCCGTGCGGAAGAAAAGGAAAATATATCAGGATCACAGGAAGGATCCCGAAAGCTGAAGTCCGGGGCTGCAGCGACACATTTGAAACAGGGCGGGAAATCCGCGAAGAGGATACGGATGTCACTCTGCTTGCCGGTGGGATGGATCTGACATCAGCGCCGGAGGTCCCGTTTGAGGAGACGACGATGAACTTTCTCTCCGCACTGTCGGATCGGATCCGCGAGCTGCCGCGAATGCTGTCGGGAGAAGAGATGCGTATGCTGGGTTTCTGGCTGCGGAGATCGAATCTGGAAGCTTATAAAAAACGATATGAGAGCGACATGATCCGACTGGGACTTGGACGCACGTTCCATGTCGCACCATCGAATGTTCCGCTGCTGTTTGCGTATACACTGGCGATCGGTCTGATGGCAGGAAATTCCTGCCGCGTGCGTGTCTCTGCAAGGCGTACAGCAGAGAGTGAAAAGCTCTGTGAGCTGATCGATGAACTGCTGGAACTTCCGGAATTTGAGATGCTGAGGCAGCGGATCTCGATCATTACATACGGCAGAAATAACCGTGAAATGACGGAAAATTTCAGCCGGGAGTGCGATGGACGGGTCATCTGGGGAGGAGACATGACTGTGGAGGAAATCCGGAAGATCTCGCTGTCGCCATCGGCTTCGGAACTTGTGTTTCCGGACCGGACCTCGATGGCGGTTCTGGATGCAGATGCCATAGCCGGGCTTTCAGAAGATGAACTGAATGAGATCGCGGGCCGTTTTTATAATGACACATTCAGCATGGACCAGAATGCGTGTGCATGTCCGCGCGTAGTGTTCTGGCGAGAAAGCAGCATGGAGACAGGGGGCCGGGCGGCGGACAGATTCTGGAATGCGCTTGCGCAGGCGGCAAAACGTTATGGTCTTACAGAAAACAAGGTCAGCCTGAAATATGGGGACTTCTGGAGATTTGCAGGGAGCGGCGCAAGGATCGGACAGGTCAGAAGATATGGAAACAGGCTCTATGTTACAGAGATGAAGGATATAGCCGGAATGACTTCGGAGCAAAGGATGCGGTTCGGAAGCTTTCTGGAATATCATATGAAAAACGGAGAGGAATGGATCAACGCAGTGACCGAAAAGACACAGGCCCTGGTGTTTTTCGGCGTGGAGAAACAGGAATTCCGGGAAAGCGTTCTGCATCACAGGCTCAGAGGTACCCATCAGATCGTGCCTGTGGGGCAGACGTTGTGGATGGATCTGGTCTGGGACGGAAAAGATATGATTCAGGCTCTGTCCCGGACGATCCGGTAGGGCGGAAAGGAGCGCCGGATGGAATTTATTGAAAAGCAGGATATATTTGCAGGAAATATGATGCTGATCGACGATAAAGGAAATAAGATCACTTATGGTGATTTTGAAGATATCTATGAAAAAGAAGAACAGTTGCTGGAAAGCGGAACACTTGCGTTTCTATTTTGCCGGAACGCGGTCGGATCCGTTCTTTATTACAGGATCTGCCTCAGAAAACATGTCGTACCGCTTCTTCTGGAGCACCAAATGGATGAAGAACTTTTGAAAGCTCTTCTGGAAACGTATGAGCCGGAGTATCTGATCGGAATGCCGGAAGATCTGAAAAAAGCCGGATCGGACGGAGCGGTCATGGATGGATCTGATTGTTTTGGTTATCGGATCAAAAAAAGAGGGCCGAAGAGACGTACAAAACTGCATCCGGATCTGGCACTTCTTCTCACAACATCCGGAAGTACGGGAAGTCCGAAACTGGTAAGACAAAGTCGGAAGAATATCTGCGCAAACGCGGAGTCGATCGCAGAATATCTGAATCTGGATTCATCGGAACGGCCGATCACGACACTTCCGATGAATTACACATATGGACTTTCGATCATGAACAGCCATTTTGAGGTGGGAGCGGCAGTTCTTCTGACAGAACATACTCTTTTTGAGCGGGAGTTCTGGGAGTTTTTCAGAGAAGAGAAGGCAACATCCTTTGGCGGTGTGCCTTATACCTACCAGATCTTAAAACGTCTGAACCTTTTTGATATGGATCTGCCGTCTTTAAAGACGATGACGCAGGCAGGAGGAAAGCTTCCGGTCAGTCTGCACCGGGAATTCGCGGAGTATGCCGCGTCGACAGGTAAAAATTTTATCGTGATGTATGGACAGACGGAGGCAACGGCGAGGATGAGCTATTTGCCGGCGGAGGACGCGATCCGGAAATGCGGCAGCATGGGGATTGCGATCCCCGGAGGAAGGTTCCGGATCATGGAAGATGAAAAAAGAGAGATCACAGCTCCGGATACGGTCGGGGAACTCGTATATGAGGGCGCGAATGTCACGATGGGATACGCGGAGTGCGCGGCGGACCTTGAAAAGGGAGACGAGCGCGGCGGGATCCTGTTCACCGGGGACATGGCGAAGCGTGATGAGGACGGATATTATTACATTACAGGCCGCAAAAAGAGGTTTCTCAAGATGTACGGGAAGCGCGTCAACATGGATGGGATCGAGCAGATCCTGCGCGGACAGTACGGGGGAGTTGAGATCGCCTGCACCGGTGCGGATGACCGGATGCGGATTTATATGGAAGGAACATCCCCTGCCGTTTGTGAAGAGGCGGCAGAGTTCCTGACGGAAAAAACAGGACTTTATCCGGGTGGGATCCGGATCCTGCCTATCGATAAGATCCCGAAAAATGAATCTGGAAAAACGATCTACAAAGAATTGGAGAAATTGCCATGGAATTCATGATTTATGAGAAAAAAGGTTCAATAGCGCAGATTACGATCAACCGCCCGAAGGAGCTGAACGCGTTTAATTCCCAGATGCTGGATGAACTGACGGAAGCCCTTGCGCTGGCGGAGCAGGATCCTGAGATCCGATGTGTGATCCTCACAGCGGCGGGAGAGCGCGCGTTTACAGCCGGCGGTGATATCAAGGAGGAAGTACAGTTAAATGAGGAGACGGCAAAGGCGTTTTCCAGGCGCGGTAAAAAGATGATCCTGTCGATCTTAAATCACAGGGTCCCGGTTATCTGCGCGGTACGCGGATACGCGCTCGGCGGCGGCATGGAGATGATTCTTGCTGCAGATTTCACGATTGCAGCATCGGATGCGAAGATCGGGATCCCGACGATCAAACTTGGTGGAATTCCGGGATGGGGAAGTACCATTCTTCTTCCAAAAACGGTCGGTGCATCAAGAGCAAAGGAACTCCTCTATACCGGACGCAGCCTGTCCGCGGAGGAGGCGAAGGAGCTCGGTGTGGTTGAATTTGTGGTCGAGCCGGATGAACTCATGAAAAAAGCCTTTGAGCTGGCAGATGTGATCACGGATATGGCACCGCTCGCGGTTGAAAACATGAAAAGATCGATCAATACAGCGATGAGTATTGGACTCTCCGAGAGCCTCGACACGGAGACAGGGATCTTTGCTTCCTGTTTCGCGACGGAAGACCATCTGGAAGCGACTACGGCGTTCCTGGAGAAGAGGGGACATGGGGAGTATAAGAGAAAGTAAGTCTGGAATCTTGTATATCGAAAGCAATAAAAATGCCCGGTCATCATTATAATATCTGATGTCCGGGCATTTGCTGCCGCAAAAAGATAATGAGTCTTTTGATTTTGCTCGGATTGATATGACTCTCAAAACATGGTATAATAATGTGCAGCTTGCAGAGAGGAGACCAAGATGAAAAAAACATATTTGTACATGAGCATATTGGGAATGAGCGTTGCTCTGGCGGCTGGCTGTCAGAAGGCAGATACGGCAGAGACCACGGTAACTGTGGAAACAACAGCAGAACAGAGTACGGAGACAGAAAGTACGTCTCCTGCTGAGAGTGAGACATCGGATGACGCGGAGATACTGAAGAATTATCATCTCCTTCAGGGTGTCATCGTAAAGACGGATTCTGAAAAGGGCACTTTCACCGTAAAGACTGATGACGGTGCGGAATATACGCTCGCAACGGAAAATATCCATGATGTGGAGACGGAGATCGCGGATAACAGCGTTGTAGCGATCGGATATATCGGAGAGGAACTTCATGACAGCGATGAGCTGAAAAATGTTGAGCTGGTGATCGCGGCTCCGGGCGATGATGACTGGACGATCGCATATGCGGAAGGAACAACGACTGCCAACGCGATGAGCACATTTACCATGGTGACAGCGGATGGAACCGAGATGGGATTTATGAAAGATGGCTGCCCGATGGATGAAGATGCTTTAGGCGGAGACAGCGGTGCGAAGGTTGGAGTTGTCTATATGGATTCCGAAGATGTGAGCTTTCCGCTGGAGATCAAGAAATTAGAGGAATAAGGCTGAGGCGATCAGCGACAGGTAAAGTAGGATCGATAAAAGCCGGAAATAAAAAAGACGGATATTTGCTGCTTTTCATGGCGGGAGTCTTCAGATTCCCAAAGTCTGAATGATACTGTCATGGCAGCGAATCATGCCGATGATATAACAGGAAAGGAATGAGATCTTAAGATGGCAGATTTATTTCACCGTGTAAGTATTCGAAAATTCAAAGACGAAGCAGTTTCCAGTGAGGATATCGGATATATCCTGGAAGCGGCGATGGCAGCCCCGTCGGCAAAGAACCAGCAGCCGTGGGAGTTCTATGTGATCCAGAACCGTGAGGTATTAAAGAAGCTTGGAGAGTCCAGCCCGTTCTCGGGTCCGGCAGGAAACGCACCGGTTGCGATCGTGAGTGCATATCGCGAGGACTGCGAATTGCCGGAGTTTGCACACATCGACATGAGCATCGCGATGGAGAACCTGTGGCTTGCAGCTGATGAGATCGGACTCGGCGGCGTATGGCTCGGTGTTGCACCGCGTGAGGACCGCATGAAAGAGGTCGAAGAGATTGTCGGGATCCCGGAAGGACAGCGCGCATTCGGAATCTTCGCAATGGGCTATCCGGCTGAGGAACGCACCCAGCAGGATCGGTTTGATCAGAGCAGGATCCATTATGTGAGATAATTAAGAAGAAACGAAAAGGGGACAGCCTGAAGAGGATATTGCCTTAGAAGTCAGATTTTAAAACCTGACGCATGAAGCACAGTATACTCTTTGGACTGTCCCTTTTTTATATACGGGCTAATCTGAAAACCGGAGTAACAACGTTTTGGAAATCAGACCATCGTCGGGCAGACGGGAATGGAATCGAGTTCTTCCTGTTCAGACAGTTTGAGATTTCTGATATCGATATCGGTCTGGATATCCAGAAAACATTTGTCAGACACACCGAAATACTTGGCGAGGCGGAGAGAAGTATCTGCGGTGATCTTACGGCGGTCATGCAGAATGTCCTGGATCCTGGAGACAGGGACATGGATATCCTGCGCGAGGCGGTAGGCGGAAATGCCGTAGGGTTTCATAAACTCTTCGATTAAAATTTCGCTGATGGGTGGAAGGGCGACATGGTTTGGCATAAAAAGCTCTCCTTTCTTTTCAGTCTATTGTATGTAAAGTGGAAATACAGGAGACTCCTGCATTTCGGCCTTGCATATTTTACAGATTCTTCTCGAAAAATTCCTCCGCGTTCCGGAACATAATACCCTCAGCCAGTTCTTTCGACATTCCCCGATCAAGGAAATATTCATACAGCGCAGCTGCTTTTTCAGGACTGTTCAGGTATGTAGGGAGAGTCGCACCGTCGAAATCGGAGCCGAGGGCGAGATTTTTGTATGCACCGAGATTGAAAAAGTGCTCGATGTGGCGATAGAGGTCCTCCGGGGAATCGCCAGTGCCGCCGTCGGTGATGAAGCTTTTACAGTAATTGAGACCGATCAGGCAGCCGCGGCGGACCATTTCGCGGATCATGTCGTCCGTGAGATTTCTCTTGTGCGAGCAGACAGCTCTGGCGTTGGAGTGGGTCGCGACGAACGGACGGCGGGCGGTCTCAAAGAGATCGGCATATCCGGCATCATTTAAGTGGGAGACATCGACGAGAATTCCGCAGTCTTCCATCTCATGGACAGCCTGTCTGCCAAAATCTGTCATGCCGTGTGCAGTCGTATGACCGGAACCGAGTTCGTTTTCGCCGTTCCAGGTGAGCGTCATGCAGCGGACGCCATCATCCGCAAGCTTTTTTACGCGGGTGATGTCACCGGCAAGCGCGGAGCCGTTTTCGATGGTCAAAAATGCTGCGGTTTTGCCGGAATTCCACGCAGCCTTCATATCGGAAGCGGTGCGGCAGGGAGCGACGCGGTCACAGAATTTCTTCATCTGCCGGTTGAAGTTATCCCGGTTCGTCTCATAGTAATCGATCGCGGCCTGCCCGCGGTATTCGTCAGGAATGAATACCGCGTAGAACTGTGCCCAGTGGACATCGGCCGGGATCGCGGATAAAGAAAGAACGCGACCCGGGTCATCCAGAGTGTCCGGGTCGGAGTTCTTGTAGATGCAGTCTGTGAGAGTGTCACAGTGCAGGTCGATCAGTGCATAAGAATTCATGGAAGATTCCTCCTGAAAATGGATTGTTTTAAGCTAAAGTCGGTAATTTTGCGGAGCCTAACATAGCAGCGCTGGATGATCGTGGCTTGGCTTGTATTTGACGATTTTGTAAAAATGCTTCAGTCAGATGCTGTTGCATTGATATTTTGGCAATGGCCGCCTAAAATCACGCTGAGAGCTGAGAGTCCTAATTCTGTCTTCGAATTTCGCCTTTCAAAATAATTGGGTAGCGGATCAGCTTCCCGGAATCAAGATTTTCTTTATTCATATCCACCGCCGTGATCTGATGATTTTCATAAGTTGTATAGTAATAAGTTCCGGTCTCCGCGCTGCAGCAGGAGGTGTAGATCGTGATCTCATACTTTCCTTCCGCAACCTCACAGCATCCGCGCTGCTGGTCCACAGCCCCTAAAATGTGGAAGAACTGGCTGACGCTTTCTTCTTCGCTGTCACCGGAGATCGAGTTCGCGCGGGTGAATGCCACGCGGGCAAAGCGGGACTGGGAAGAGAGATCCCCCGGAAGACCGAGAGCGCCCATGCCGCGGCTGTAGGTGGAAAGCGGTGCATCCGGCGCGAAGTGGTTCTCCGGCTGGCGCGGGGAGAGACTGAGGTAATTATTTAAATGGAACATCTGCATATCAAACGGCGGATTGTTTGTCAGAACTCCGACCGGATCGTCATGAACATGGAGTCCGTCTTTCATGGACTCGACAACGATCGCCTCGTCTTTGTCTGCGATGATCCAGTGAAGGCTGGCCGCCGGCAGCTGGGGATTAAACGGGGTCCCGACAAGGTTCATAACGGCGAGTTTTTCTTTCGCCTCGCTGACGGTCGCGCACTGGCTTAAGATCCACGGAATAAATTCGAACTGGGCGACATTTTCAACCCCGTCTTTCATATCCGCATATGCCGCATTGCCGACAAAGTTGAGTCCGGCCATGCCGAGCCCTTTTTCGTTCATGGCATCGTAATATAACGGATAATCCCCGGCGATATGTGCCATGCCGATGATCGCATAGTGGGAGTCGTGCGTGCCCATATGGCGGAACGGGATCGGGTAATTGCGCGGGGTGATCGTGATCTCTTCTCCATAGGAAAATTCATAGTCTAAGGTTCGTCCGAAGTAAAATCCTTTTGTTTTGTAAGTTGCTGCTGTACACATAAGAGAAAACCTCCATTCCTGTTGTGAACAAAGAACTGTCGTAACTGTTCAGTAGGTCTGGGCACTTGCTGCGCTGACCGTAATAAAACACAGGCTTGAAGGCAAAAATCCCATCGGCGAAGCCGATTTGAAATGGATTTTTGCTCGTAACTGTGAGGGTACTGAGCAGTTACGAACTGCCAATAGAAGACTGCGCAGATGCCCGGACAGATACCGAACTGTCTGCCAAAGGTGCAGAATGGACTGCATGTCTTCTGAAATGAGTTTCGAATCAGTAAGAAATCGTCTGCAGCTGCTGATCCGCCTGGACTCGAACGCGAAATGACGGCAAAAGCGGCTGTACGTGTGGACAAAGAATGCCCGTACTGTAACAGTATACCGCATTCCCTGAAAAAATTCATTAAAAAGAGCTTTACAAAAACACTTTAGTATGGTAACATGATAACACGATGAAAACAGAGAAACAAAATCGAATACAAAAACGCGACATTCGGTTTTAGGATAGGAAAAAAGTCAACGGAAACCGCCTGATCAAGGGCAGGCAGATATGAGGAGGACAATTATTATGAAGAAAAGATTATTAAGCGCAGTTATGGCATCCGCAATGGTACTTTCTCTCGCAGCATGCGGAGGAGCAAAGACAGAGACAACCGCAGCAGAGACATCTGCTGAGTCCAAAGAGGAGACAACCGCAGCTGATACAACCGCAGCAGATACATCCGCAGCAGAGGAGACAAAGACAGCAGGCGGCACACTGATCGTTGGTTTTGACCAGGATTTCCCGCCAATGGGATTCGTTGGTGATGATGGAGAGTACACAGGATTCGACCTTGACCTTGCAAAGGAAGTTGCAAAACGTCTTGGCTTAGAGTACAAGGCACAGCCGATCGCCTGGGACTCCAAGGATATGGAGATTGAGTCCGGAAATATCGACTGCATCTGGAACGGATTTACGATCACAGGCCGTGAGGATGATTACACATGGACTGAGCCGTATATGGCAAACAAGCAGGTATTCATTGTAGCAAACGATTCTGATATCAAGAGCCAGGCTGATCTCGCCGGAAAGAATGTGGAGGTACAGGCAGATTCTTCCGCTGAGGCAGCATTAAAGGAAAATCCGGACCTCACAAACACCTTCGGACAGCTTTTAACAACGGCTGATTACAACACAGCGTTCATGGATCTGGAACAGGGCGCTGTTGATGCCGTAGCGATGGACGTTATCGTTGCAGGATATCAGATCAAACAGAGAAACGCAGATTTCAAGATCCTTGACGATTTCCTTTCCGAGGAAGAGTACGGTGTTGGCTTCAAGAAAGGCAACACAGAGTTAAGAGACAAGGTTCAGGCAACTTTAGAGGAGATGGCAGCAGACGGAACACTTGCAAAGATCTCTGATGAGTGGTTCGGTGAGGACGTTACAACGATCGGAAACAAGTAAAAACACGCTTTGCGAGTTTCCCCTTGTTATCGCGACAGTCGCCAAGGTCCCGCGTAAGCGCGGACTTTGGCTCGTTGTTCGCATGAATAAATGATATTTGACACATATGTCAATATCATATAAAATGAATGCAGGACTCAGATTACGGGAACCGGTTGACAGTTCCCGTAATTTGTCTTGTTTAAAAAGAAACTTTACAAAAGCACGGTCAGATGATATGGACCGTGAAACCATGAAGGAAAGCAGGTAAGATCGTATGGGTAAAATGACAATCGGGCAGATGATCGCTCAGCTCGGAAGCGGTATGCTGATCAGTACGCAGATCTTTGTGATTACGCTTCTGTTCTCCCTGCCGCTCGGACTTGTTGTAGCGTTCGGGCGCATGTCGAAAAACCGCGTGATCAGCATGATCGTAAAATTTTATATCTCGATCATGCGTGGAACTCCGTTAATGCTGCAGCTGATGGTCGTTTATTTCGGACCATACTATCTGTTCCATATCAAAGTCGGGAGCAGCTATCGTCTGACAGCGACATTCATCGGCTTTGTGATCAACTACGCCGCGTATTTTGCGGAAATCTACCGCAGCGGCATCCAGTCCATGCCGGTGGGACAGTATGAGGCAGCACAGATCCTGGGCTACAATAAAGCACAGACATTTTTCAAGATCATTCTGCCGCAGGTCATCAAGCGGATCCTGCCGTCGATCACGAATGAGGTTATCACACTTGTGAAGGATACTTCTCTGGCGTTCACGCTGAGCGTTGCCGAGATGTTCTCGATCGCGAAGGCGCTGGCGGCTTCCCAGACAAACATGATCCCGTTTGTGGCAGCCGGAATCTTCTATTATGTGTTCAACCTGATCGTGGCGGTCGTTATGGAGTGGATCGAGAAGAAACTGGATTATTACCGGTAGGATGGAGGTGTTCGGATCATGAATCTGTTAGAATTAAATCATGTGGAAAAATCATTTGAAAATTTATCCGTGCTGAAAGATATCTCCATCAGCATCGGTGAGGGCGAGATCGTATCCATCATCGGACCATCCGGATCCGGAAAATCAACGCTGCTTCGCTGTGCGACGATGTTAGAAAAAATGGATGGCGGCGAGATCGTCTATCTTGGGAAAAAGGCTGCATGGACAGACAAGGACGGACGTGTCGTTTATGCGGACAAAAAGGAAATGAAGGAGATCCGGAGCCAGTATGGCCTCGTATTCCAGAACTTTAACCTGTTCCCGCATTATTCGGTCTTAAAGAACATCACGGACGCACCGATCCATGTTCAGAAGCGCGATAAGGAGACTGTATATAAGGAAGCGAGAGAGCTTTTAAAGAAGATGGGGCTGTCGGACAAAGAAGATTATTATCCGTGCCAGCTGTCCGGCGGACAGTGTCAGCGTGTGGCGATCGCAAGAGCCCTGGCGCTGAACCCGAAGATCCTGTTCTTCGATGAGCCGACCTCTGCGCTCGATCCGGAGCTGACGGCGGAGGTGCTGAAGGTGATCCGTTCCCTGGCAGATTTAAATATCGCCATGGTGATCGTCACCCACGAGATGGCGTTTGCGAGAGATATCTCCCACCGCGTGATCTTCATGGAAGGCGGAGTGATCGTGGAAGAAGGAACGCCGGAGAAGGTATTCTCCTCTGACAATGAGAGAATGAAGAGTTTCCTCGGAAGATATGGGGAGATCCTGTAGGACCTTGCGATCGGGAATGTGAAACATCGGGAAAACCCACCTATAGGAAAAACTGAAAAATATGATTTACAACCGGAGATAGGTATTGTATAATCTTCGACGGGAATGAAGTTCTCCCATGGGAAACCAGAACCGCTTATGATGAGCTGATGACTTCTGTGATGACGGGCTGTCCGGGACGGCGCTTTTTAGCGTGTGCTGCGGGGCTTAAGTCACAGGAGAGTCAGCTCTTTTTTTGTGCAGCAGGAAATTCCGATGGAACTTCCTGCCGCGCAAAAAGGCACATTTTTTCGGGAAAATATTTTCTCATTAATAAAATTGGGAGCAATCGTTTCGTATGGAATAGGAACTTTAAAAATGGAATTTTGAGTAACAGTTTCCCAAATAAAAGCAGAATTGTGGAAGGCACGTTTTTGCAGAAAAAAGGAGAAAAATTATGTTGACATCACTTGCACTGATCTTTCTGGTGGGACTTTCCGCGGCGGCGATCTGCGGATATCTTCACCTGCCGCGCATTATCGGAATGCTGTTTACCGGCATCATCCTGGGACCGCATGTCCTGGGACTTCTCGATGATAAGATCTTATCGATCTCCTCGGAACTTCGCCAGATCGCGCTGATCATCATCCTGTTAAAGGCGGGACTTTCCCTGAACCTTGCGGATCTGAAGAAAGTCGGACGCCCGGCCGTCATGATGGCTTTTGTACCGGCGAGTTTTGAAATCTGTGGATATCTTCTCTGCGCTCCGATGATCCTGGGGATAACGAGAATTGAGTCTGCTGTCATGGGTGCGGTCCTCGCGGCTGTTTCCCCGGCGGTCGTTGTGCCGCGGATGGTACAGCTGATGGAAAATAGATATGGAACGGAAAAGAGTATCCCGCAGATGATCCTGGCCGGGGCATCGTGCGACGATATCTTCGTGATCGTCCTGTTTTCCACATTTGCCGGCATGGCACAGGGAGGAACGGCAGATTTTACGCAGTTTTTGAATGTTCCGGTGTCCATTGTGCTCGGAATCCTGCTGGGCGCTGCTGTCGGGTATCTTCTCAGCCTTTTCTTTGAGACTGCTTATGCGAAGGAACATTATGTGAGAAACAGCATGAAAGTCATTGTGGTCCTCGGGCTTTCGTTTCTCCTGATGGCGGTGGAAACATGGGCAAAACCGTATGTCTCCGTCTCCGGACTTCTTGCGGTTGTCAGCATGGCATGCGTCCTCAAAATGAAATGTCCGAAATCAGTTTCCGGAAGACTCTCAGAGAAGTTTGGAAAACTCTGGATCGCAGCGGAGGTAGTCCTGTTTGTGATGGTCGGCGCTGCAGTGGATATCCGGTATACGGCGACTGCAGGAGGCGCGGCTGTGGTGATGATCCTGCTTGCACTTATTTTCCGGGCAGCCGGAGTCTGCGTGTGCATGGCGGGAACCGCGCTGAACAAGAAAGAGCGCCTGTTTACCGTGATCGCGTATCTGCCGAAGGCAACAGTCCAGGCGGCGATCGGTTCTGTTCCGATGGCGATGGGGCTTTCCTGCGGACAGATTGTTCTCTCAGTGGCGGTTCTCGCGATCCTGATCACGGCGCCGCTCGGGGCGATCGGGATGGATGTGACGTATCGGAGACTGTTAAAAAGACAGGAATAGTAAAAACATCCAGAGAACATTTCAGGGTTCACAAAACGGGAATGATGAGATATAATGAATGGCACAAAGATAGTAGGAAAATAGATGTTCAGAAACTGACAGGAGGAGAACAGTGGATTTCGAAAAATTATGTGCAGAGAGATATTCGCTTAGAAAGTTCAGCGACCGTCCGGTCGAAGCAGAAAAGCTGGAGAAGGTTCTGGAGGCAGGCCACAATGCACCGACGGCTCATAACCTTCAGCCGCAGCGAATTCTCGTGATGCAGAGCAAAGAGGCACTGGAAAAAGCGGAAGAGTGCACCGCGTGCAAGTTCCACCCGCCGGTGATCCTGGTTGTCGCTTATGCTCCGGCGAAGGCATGGAACCGTGAGGGCGATATGAAGAATCATGGCGAGATCGACGCAACGATCGCAGCGACCCAGATGATGCTGCAGGCTGCGGATCTCGGTCTTGGAACCTGCTATGTCGGCATGTTCAGCCAGGAAAAGCTTCATGAGACATTCTCGGAGATGAAGGGACTCGTTGCGACAGCGATGCTCCCGCTCGGTTATCCGGCGGAGACGGCACATCCGTCAAGACTTCACGCAGATAGAATGCCGATCGATGAGATGGTGGTTCGCCTGTAGTTCTGATGTCCGGGATTCGCAGAATTGCAGAATGGCATTAGAATAAGAATACGAAGGAAAACAGGTCTGTCAGGGTGAAAAGTGACAGATCTGCCTGTTCACCTGCGTGTGCGCGTGAAGAAAACTTTTGTACGTATAAAAAATACGCAGGAGGAGCTTTTTGTGGTACACTGGCAGACAGCATAGAACGACTGCCCGTGTGTGCACACGGCAGGACATTCAAAAAATGGAGGAACACAGATATGGAATACAAAGTTTCCGAAAAGGTTCAGAAGAAATTTGACACCCTGACAAAGGATGCAAAGGTCCAGAAAGCGTTACAGTTCATGGAAGAGGACCAGGATACCGTGATCGACAAACAGATCGAGCTGACACTGATCCCGGCTCCGACAAACCATGAGCAGAAGAAAGCTGCGAGACTTCTTGAGATGTTTAAGGAAGAAGGACTCACCGACTGCCATATCGACGAGTACGGCAACTGCGTTGGTATCCGGAAAGGTACCGGCGGCGGAAAGACAGTCCTTGTGGAAGGCCACATGGATACGGTATTCCCGCTTGACACGAAGCTTGAGATCGTCCGTGAAGACGGTTTTATCAAGTGCCCGGGCATCGTGGATGACACAAGAGGATGTGCGACGGTCCTCTCAACAATCCGTGCGCTGAACGCAGCCGGAATCCAGACAAAGGGAGATATCCAGTTCGTCGGAACTGTCCAGGAGGAAGGAACCGGCGCTTTAAAGGGAATGCAATATTATGTAAACCATCATCCGGAGCTGGATGCCAGCATCTCCGTTGACGGACCGGGATTTGAGGAGATCACCTACGAGGCAACCGGAATCCAGACATATGAGATCAATTTCCATGGCGTCGGCGGACATGCATGCGGAGCTTTTGCAAAGGTTGCGAACCCGATCCATGCGGCAGGACGCGCGATCGCAAAGATCGCTGAGATCCAGGTCCCGAAGGAGCCGATGACCACGTTTGCGGTTACAACGATGCAGGCAGGCAGCTTTGAGGCTGTCCATGCGATCGTTCCGGTCGCACAGATCCGCTTCAACTTCCGCTCCAACTCCCAGGAAGAACTCGAGAAACTTCGCAAGAAGATCTTTGATGCAATCGATGAGGCATGCAAAGAGGAGACCGAGCGCTGGGGTATGGACACCATCACATATGACGTAAAACATATCTGTGATGTCAATGCCGGCCACCAGGATCCGCATGCACCGATCGTAGAGGGCGCGATGGCGGCAGCAGAGTACCTTGGATGTGCGGAGCCGAAGCTCGGAAACGGCGGTTCTACAAACTGCAACCGTGCACTGGAAGCAGGACTTCCGGCCGTCTGCCTCGGAATGGGCGCAGATTACGATATCCATGCGCATATGCTGTCTGAGCAGTTTAAAGTCGAGGGAGCTTATAAGGGCTGCCAGCAGACACTGCTCCTGGCACTTCTCTGCGCAGGAACGGATGTAGTGGAAAGTATCATCGAGAAATAAGATCGTAACTGTTCAGTACTCTCGCAGTTACATAAGAATGTCAGAAAAAGGTACGGAATTGTTATATTCTGATCGAAACAGCGCAGGTTTGTCCTATATGGACGGACCTGCGTTTCGTTTTTGCGGAACAGGAAATCCAGGGATTTGTTCTGCAATACGGAATGAACTTTAGAGCCGCACTTTTGCCGTAGAAAAGCAAGGAAAAAGCAAGAAATAATCACCTTGACACCCTCTTATTGGTTAGCTACAATAGATGGTAACAGTTGGAATTGCGCAGATTTTTACCCGGAATTGTGTTGCAAGCTTGCTTGCATAAGCAATTCTGGGTGAAAAGCTGCATAAGGGCGACGCCCGGAGCTTCTTGAAGGCCGCAGGCATTCAAGAAGAGAGCAATCCGCCCCGTTGCAGGATGCTCAAGCAAGCTTGCTTGCATAAGCGCTTTTATCCGAAAAGATGCATAAGCCCAATTGTAAAAATAATAAAGGCAGGACAGAAACATGAAAAAATTAAGAATGCTTCTTCCGATCGGCGCTGTGATCGGCATGCTGGCGGTGGGAACAGCGTTTCCTGCAATGGCGGCTGTTGTTGATACGGACATGGCCAAGTTTGTGCGCGGCACAACGATCAATGCGGTAGATGTGTCAAAGCAGACAGCGACACAGGCGAAAGGCTATCTTGAAGGCTACTTCAACGAGCATTACGAGATTAAAATACAGGACGCGGACGGAAATCTGGAGACCTTAAAGGGAACAGATGTTGGATATCATCTGGATGTCACCGGCAGCGTTGATGATATTTTAAAGGAGCAGAATGACGCAGGAAGAAAGACAGGACCGGGCTCTGACCAGAGTTATACCGTGACTGTGAAGGCGACGGTCGACGATGAGAAGCTTGCCGCAGCGCTTGCAAATCTGCACTGTGTAACGGCGGCAACACCGACCTCGAATGCGTATATCTCTGCTTATGAGGAAGGAAAACCGTTTACGATCGTTCCGGAAGTTCAGGGAAATGAGCTTGATATGGACAAGCTGAAAGCAGCTGTCAAGGATGCGCTTTTAAACCAGAAAAAGCAGATCAAACTGACAGATCATGACTGCTACAAAAAAGTCACGGTGAAGTCAGATGACGCAGCCCTGGTACAGCTCTGTGCGACCTTAAATGCGTATAAGGACATCAAGATCACTTATGATTTCGGTTCAAAGAAAGAGACTCTGGATGGTATGGAGCTGGCAAAATGGGTGACCGGGACAAATGGAAATGAGATTCAGGTGGACCGTGAGAAAGCCGCTGCATATGTGAAATCTTTAGCGGATAAGTATGACACTTACGGAAACCACAAATATAAGACGACATCCGGCCGCGATGTTGTCGTATATGGAAAATACGGCTGGAAGATCAATCAGGCTGCAGAGACGGATGCGCTGGTAGCGGCTGTGAAAGCATGCCAGACGACCGAGCGGGAACCGATCTACGAGAGCCGCGGTGCGACCCACGACGGATATGACTTCGGACAGACCTATATCGAGGTGGATCTTGCGACCCAGCATCTCTATTTCTATAAGGACGGAAAAGTGATCATCGACAGCCCGTTCGTATCCGGAAACGTGTCAAAGAATTATACGACGCCTCCGGGACTGTTTGAGCTGTATTATAAGCAGACAGACCGCGTATTAAAGGGAGAAGATTACGCGACTCCTGTAAAATACTGGATGCCGTTCAACGGCGGGATCGGACTTCATGATGCGAACTGGAGAAGCAAGTTCGGCGGTACGATCTACCAGACAAATGGTTCTCATGGCTGCATCAATCTGCCGCCGAAAGTAGCAGCGCAGGTCTATGAGAATGCGTATAAGGGAATTCCGATCATCTGCTGTAACTAGGGAAATTTGTAGAGTATGAGAGAGTGAGTGGGGTTTGAACTGAGAAAGCGGATCCTGCGCATCTGGAATTCGAAAAAATAATAGAAAACTGTTGGGATAAACAGCAGGAATGAAAACACCGGAAGGGAAAACAAAAATGGATAAACAGCAGGTTTTAAATCAGTTAAGAAACGCGAAGGAGATCTATGTGATCATGTCTCTGTGCACAAGAATGCCGTATGTGGTATGCGACAAGGAGACATTTGATGATGAAGTCCTGATCTACTTCACGGAGGAAGATGTTAAGCGCGAAGGTAAGCGCCTGGTTGAAGAAAAGATCCCGGTACAGATCGCAAAAGTGGATGCGAACCAGATGCTCCACTTCTACGGAAACCTTTACACGATGGGCGTGAACTGCCTGATGGTGGACCAGTACATGGATAGCGAATGCCGGATCCAGCTTCCGGAACTTGTAAGCCGTCCTGGCCAGAATAAGCCGGATACTCCGGAAGACGAGAAGAAGACATGGATCGAGAATCCGAGCCTTCATCTGACAGCCCTGTACTTCATGCAGGAGCTCCGCAGACAGAAATTTGAGACGATGCCGGAAGAATTAAAGGAAATGCAGGAGGAGATCCTTGCGGACTTCACCAAGGGAACCTACATTACCGCATTCCAGGAAGGCAGCGGCGTTCCGTTATTAAAACAGAAAAACGGCGATGCGTACCAGCCGATCTTTACAGATATCATCGAGTTCGGCAAATTCAATGCGAAAAACCAGTTTAAGGCGATCGCGGTTACAGCGAACAAGATCCCGAGCATCCTCGTAAAAGAGGCAAAGGGCGTTGTTGTAAACCCGTTCGGCGTAAACCTTCAGATGCCGATCACAAAGCGTACCGTGCCGAATCCGGAAGCGGCTGCACAGGCAGGCACACCGGAAGAGGTCCAGGCAACTCAGGTGGAAGTGAAGGCGGACAGCGAGAGAGCCGGAGCACAGGAAGAAGCCGAAGCTGAGAACAAGACTGAAAACTAAATAAAAGTAACGGTTCTGTTACGGGATCAGACTCCGGCGTGTTCGCGTCACTGGGAATAGTGCGCAGGATGCGGCGGAGTTTGTGATTGCGCGGGATGAGGAGGATGACAGCTGTGGAGAGCGACAGAAGGAAGATCGAAGAAGCATATTTAAAAGCGGTGGATATCGGTTATTCCTACCATCTGGCGAAAAAGATGGAGGAGTTTAAGAGTAATCCGGTCCTCGGTTACCGTACAGCGGGATCGAAAGCGGAATTTGATACCGGGGAATTTCTGAAAGAGGAAATGGAGCGGATCGGGCTTTCAGATATCCATAAAGATGAACTCTGCCTGGATTCCTGGGAGTTCGAGAAGGCAGTCCTGCGTTTTGCGGACCGGGATGGAAAGGAACATGAATTCCAGCTCGGTGCCTATCAGACGGAGTTTGTGACGGATGGATGGAAGGAATATCCACTGGTCTACGCAGGCCGCGGAAAGGAAGCGGACTACGACGGCGTGGATGTGACGGGATGTCTTGTGATGGTGGACATCAACCAGAGAGATGAGTGGTGGATCAACTATCCGGTCTATCAGGCTCATTTAAAGGGTGCAGCGGCGGTGATCGCAGTTCAGGATAACGGTTATGCGGAGATCGACAGCGAGGCGCTCAATGCCCAGGATATCGCGGGCCCAAAGGATGCCCCGGCATTTTCCATGTCAAAGAAAGATGCGGAGATCCTGAAGACTGCGTTAAAAGAGACTCCGCGGATTACAGTGCAGTTTGATGCAAAGTCTGTCGTGAAGGAAGATATGCCTGCCTACAATGTATGGGGAACGATCCCGGGAAAGTCGGACGATATGATCCTGCTCAGCGGCCACTATGATTCCTATTTTGACGGATTCCAGGATGACAACTGTGCGATCGCGCTGATGTTCGGGATCGCAAGGACGCTGTTAAGGATCGGCTATCAGCCGGAAAAGACCATCGTATTCTGCTGTATGGCGGCGGAAGAGTGGGGAATTGAAAACTCCAAGTACGACTGGTCGACGGGGGCATGGCAGCAGGTCTTTAAGATCCGGCCGGAATGGCAGGGAAAGGTGATCGCGGACCTGAATTTTGAGCTTCCGGCCTATGCGCATAATCCGTGGGATGCGATCCGGTCTACCTATGAATATGAGGATTTTCTGAAGGAATTTGTAAAAGAGTTTCCGGTGGACGCAAAAAAGGTCTACCCGGAAGGTCTCGGCGTCCAGTGCCCGATCGAGACCTGGTCGGATGATTTTTCCGTCGCGATCTCAGGAATCCCGTCGATGGTGAATGAATTCAGCAGTGCGGAGTTCATGGAGACACATTACCACTCCCAGTTTGATAATGACGAGTATTATAATGCGGATGTATTTCAGTTTCACCATGAGCTCTACGGACTTCTCGTCATGGCGTTTGACCGGGTAAAAGTAGCTCCGGTGAATGTCGGACGGACGCTTCAGGCGCTCCAGGAGAGCGTCAGACCGGTTACTGGCCGGGAAGATGAAAAGGGCATCAGGATCCTGCTGGAGCGGACGGCAGAGGCGAAGAAGATCGCGGATGCGGTATATAAAAGAGTGAAAGAGATTAATGAGATCTCCCGGGACGATGAATGCAATTTGCGGAATGTGGAAACCGGAGAAAAGAGTGCCGGATGGAGCGGCAAAGCTGCTTTCGGCAGTATGCCGGAAGCGGAGAAAAGAGAGCTGTCCGGTCCGGAAAATACAAAATATGCTGCGCTTCAGAGGCAGCTCCTGTATTTGTTCCGCAAATGCCAGGACTATTTTGTCCGTCTCAACTGGCACGATGAGGTCCTGTTCCCCCACGAGGCCGCCCAGAGCAATCTGCGCCATATCGGCGATGCAGTGCGCAGTCTGGAAAATAAGGACGTCAGAGGGGCTCTTGACGCCTTGTACCTGGTGGACAACAATCAGTATGCGTTCCAGTTTGACGATGAAGTATATCACTATTTTACGGAATATGTCCTGAACCAGGGAAAAGACCGGCTGCAGTGGGGAGCCGGACGGATCGTCCATCATGTGGATTTCTCGAAGGAGGTCAAGAGCCTCAAAAAGAAGATCGCCGAGGGCGGACATGACGTGTCGGAAGAGCTTTATGCACTGAAAAAAATGGAGGAAGAGCAGCTTGCCTGCTTTGACGATGACATAAGATATATGACCCAGGCCGTGGATAACCTGACGGACGGGTTAAAAAAAGCGAAAGAGGTGTTGGATTTTTAGTTATGGATAGCCAGATATTGTACCGGGTACAGAGAGAAGATCTGCCCCGGCTCCAGAAAATGCTGGTAGAATGTTTTGCCAGAGACCCGCTTTATGAGACTCTGATCCCGGATGCCGAGACGAGAAAGCGGCTGATGCCGGAACTTTTTGAGTGTGATCTGAACGAGTTTTATGAGACATGTGAAATTTTTGCGGACAGCCCGGAGTTAAACGGACTCCTGGTCGTCTCCGATGAGGCGGAGGAATATGATCCGGTCCGCTTTTACCTTACAGAAGCGTGGGCGTCCTTAAAGACAGATGAGTATCTGATCAAGGAGGACAAGAGCTTAAAGACGCTCTGGAACTTTATCAAGGGCCGCGACTACTTAAACTCCCATTGGACGGCCCAGCTTCACCAGGAAAACCGCTTACATATCATCTACCTTGCGGTGAGTCCGAGTGTACAGCATCACGGGGTTGCGGAAAAACTGATGGATGATGCGATCCGGTATGCCGGAGAGCACCGGATGATGATCTCGTTGGAGACGCACAATGAGAAGAATGTAGCGTTCTACGCGCATTTCGGATTTAAGGTGTTCGGGATCGTGGAGAAAGGCATGGGACTGAAGCAGTATTGCCTGGTGAGAGAAATTCAGTAACCTAAAGAGGACTTATCCGGCCATGGCGGCTCTGCGGTGCACCAGAAACGGTCAGGAAATTTCATAACAGATAAAAAACAAGGACCTCAGCGATTGGCAGCCGCTGAGGTCCTTATTTTTATGGTATATATTGAGGAATAAACTTGCCCTTATTGGCAAATTGGGCAACTATTTCATGATCGCATCACCCGATATACAGGTGATGCAGGATCAAAGATTTTGATTATCTCTGTACACGTCCGGATCCGTCGCCGCCAGCTAATTTCTTAACTTCGTCTACGGAAACCATGTTCATGTCGCCTTCGATGGAGTGCTTTAAGCAGGATGCAGCTACTGCGAACTCGATGATGCTCTGAGCATCCATGTCGCTTAAGCAAGCGTAGATCAGTCCGCCGCCGAAGCTGTCGCCGCCGCCTACACGGTCAACGATGTGCATAGCGTACTTCTTGCTGAAGTAGTAGTCCTTGCCATCGTATAACATAGCGGACCAGTTGTTGTCGTTAGCGGAGATGGACTCACGAAGCGTAATAGCAACTTTCTGGAAACCGAAACGGTCAGCAAGCTGTTTTGCAACGTCCTTGTAGCCCTCGTGGTTTACAGCGCCCTTTGTAACGTCTGTGTTGGAAGCTTTGATACCGAATACATCGGAAGCATCCTCTTCGTTTGCGATGCAGACATCAACATATTTGCAGAGCTCGCCCATAACCTCGCCTGCTTTTGCCTTTGTCCAGAGTTTGTTTCTGTAGTTTAAGTCGCAGGAAACAGTGATGCCGAGTTCTTTTGCTTTCTTACATGCTTCAAGGCAGATAGCAGCAACAGTGTCGTTTAATGCCGGTGTGATACCTGTGAAGTGGAACCAGTCAGCGCCCTCGAAGATCTTAGCCCAGTCGAAATCTTCCGGAGTTGCCTCGGAGATTGCGGAATGTGCACGGTCGTAGATAACCTTGGACGGTCTCTGGGAAGCACCCTTCTCAAGGAAGTAGATACCTACACGGTCGCCGCCGCGGGTGATAGTGGAAGTATCAACGCCGTATCTTCTTAACTCGTTTACAGCTGCCTGGCCGATCTCGTGCTTCGGAAGCTTTGTAACGAATGCTGCATCAAAACCGTAGTTTGCAAGGGAAACAGCTACGTTAGCCTCGCCGCCGCCGTATGTTGCGCCGAAGTTGTTAGCCTGAACGAAACGATAGTATCCCTCCGGAGCGAGACGGAGCATGATTTCACCAAATGTAATAACTCTCTTGGACATGAGGATTCTCCTTAAATATTTATAATATGATTTATAGTCATGAACTGCGTGGGCTGGGGGAGAGCGCAAATCACGTTTCCTTCCAGCCCGTACGGTGTAAAATTACGCTTGCCGTATAATACGGGAACCGCGAACTCCGCTTCCCTACGTTTGCGTAGCGTAAAAATTCCGGTTCCCGAAATTTTTACTTATTTCTGTACAAGATGTACTGCGAAGCCGCCGATCTCGTCTGCGAGATAGATTGCTGTCATCTTGTCGCCTTTGAACTTAGCGGACTCTTCGTTGAACTTGTAGCCCATCATCTCAAGGTAGTTCTTAGCTCTTACTACAGAGTTTGTAGCAACGGCGATATGACCCTTGGAGCCAAGTCCTTTGGACTTCATAGCCTCAACAGCGGTTCCTGCGAATACGGAGCTGTTGCCGACCTTCTTTGTGAATCCGAACAGACCGTCGAATGCGTCAGCAGTCTTTTCAGCTTCTGTCTCGTTGTCGCAGTTGATTCCGATATGAGCAAGCTCAAAGCCGAGCATTGTCTGAACAGCTTCCTTTGTGAGGTCGCGGATCTTATCGAACTCACCGGCAGCTACGAGGTCTTTCTTAACCATCCAGCTTCCGCCGCAAGCAAGGATCTTGTCGAATGCAAGGTAGGAGTTGATGTTCTTGGCGTTGATTCCGCCAGTCGGCATGAACTTCATCTGTGTGTACGGAGCTGCCATAGCTTTGATCATGTTAATTCCGCCAGCCTGCTCAGCCGGGAAGAATTTAACAACATCAAGGCCAAGGGAGATCGCCATCTCAACATCGCTCGGATTGGAAGTACCCGGAGTTACCGGAATTCCCTTATCTACACAGTATTTAACAACGGTCGGGTTTAAGCCCGGGCTTACGATGAATTTTGCGCCTGCGTTTACTGCACGGTCAACCTGCTCAGTTGTAAGAACAGTACCTGCGCCAACTAACATCTCCGGGAATTCTTTTGCCATAATACGGATGGACTCTTCTGCTGCAGCTGTACGGAATGTAACCTCAGCGCACGGAAGACCGCCCTCGCAAAGTGCCTTTGCAAGCGGTGCTGCATCCTTTGCATCGTCAAGTACAACAACCGGAACAATACCAATTTTCTGGATCTTCTCTAAAACTTCGTTCATGATTCCTGTCTCCTTTTTGCTTTATAAATTTAGGAAATTCAGTTTTAGTCAATAATCAAGTCATATTGAGTTTTAATACCGGGTTTCATAATGCGGAACTAAGTTTCGCATTGCGGTATCATCTAAATTAGATTATACTCATGAGATTCGAATTGTCAATAGCGAAAAAGCCTAATTTTACTGGATTTTCTGAGTAAAACTGCCGAAAAACAAATCGCTTCATTTTATTATGGAAGTGTGGTAAACTATAAAAAGTAAAAAACAAGGAAACCATAAGAACAGAAAAATATTTCCTGTGAAAGACCGGGAACGGCTGCCGGAGATGAGCGGCAGTTAGAAAGGGAAAAAACAATTATATGGATATACAGTTTCAGAAGCTGGGCGCCGAGAATTTTGCGGAACTCAGTAAGTATTATGGAAGGCGCCACGACAACACATGCGACAGTGTGATGCTTGACAATTTTCTCTGGGCAGATTACTATCATGTCCACTTTTGCGAGAGAGATGACAAGGCAGTTCTCTGGATCATGAAGATTTTAGGAAAGATGTATGCCTCTCTTCCTGTGTGCGCCATCGAGGATATGCCCCACTACTTTAAAGAGATCGAACAGTATTTCAACGAGAATCTTCATCTGCCGCTTGAGATCTACTTGGCGGACCAGGAGGCGGTGGATTATTTAAAGCTTCCGGCGGACCGCTACTCCGTGACGGAGCTTCCGGATGCAAAGGACTACCTTTACAGTGCGGAGGCGTTGAAGACATTGGCCGGAAAGGCGCTCCACAAGAAGAAAAACAACCTGAACGCGTTCAAAAAAGCATATGAAGGAAGATATGAGTACCGGACGCTCTGCTGTTCGGACGGCTGCGAGATCTGGAAGTTTCTGGATCAATGGAGAGAGGGAAAAGGCCAGGAGGTCGAGGGACACTTGGATTATGAAGTGGAAGGAATCCACGAGATCTTAAGGAACTGCTCGATGCTGTCAGTCCGCATGGGAGGGATCTATGTGGATGACCGGTTGGAGGCGTTCTCCATCGGAAGCTATAATAGTAAGGAAAAGATGGCGATCATCCATATCGAAAAGGCGAACCCGGAGATGCGCGGACTTTACCAGATGATCAACCAGCAGTTCCTGATCCATGAATTCCCGGAGGCGGAGATCGTAAACCGCGAGGATGATATGGGACTCCCGGGACTTCGGCAGGCAAAGATGTCTTATGCGCCGATGGATTTCGCGAGAAAGTATCGGATTAAACAGTTAGATTTTGAGGCACAGAGCGCGGAGTAAAGTATGATACGGTATTTGGAGACAGAAGAAAAGGGAAGATGCCTGGATCTCTGGAGAGAGGCGTTCCCGGAAGATTCCACGGAATTTTGTGATTATTATTTTAAGGAAAAAATGAAGGACAACAAGGTACTTGTCCGGGAGGAGAATGGCGAGATCGTGTCCATGCTCCACCGGAACCCTTATAAGATCTATATGCGGGGAAGTGAGGCCGTGTGCGACTATATCGTCGGCGTTTCCACACTGGTTGCTGAGCGCCACAAGGGATACATGAGAAGTCTCATGCTGGCGATGCTGCGGGATATGCAGGAAGAACGGATGCCGTTTACGTTCCTGATGCCGGCGAGAGAGTCCCTGTACCGTCCTTATGATTTTCGGTATATTTATGATCAGCCGCGCTGGGTTCTCAAATATAATCCCCACATCCACAGAGAGCCCTGTAACCTGAAGACGCTGGGCGCAGATCTGGCGGAGTGGCAGACTGCCTGGTTAAAGAGACAATATGAGGTCTTTGCGATCCGCGATGAGGCATATTTACAGCGGATGGAGAAGGAGCTTGCCAGCGAAAACGGAACCTGCACACTGCTCTATGACGATGATTGGTTTATCGGAATGCAGAGTGAGTGGGGCTTAAAGGAACGGGAGATGCGTTATCTCTACACCGGAGAACATTACCGGAGCGAGGCGGGACGGAAGCCGGCGATCATGGCGCGTATCGTCTGCATGCCGGAGTTCGTAAAGACGATCCGGCTGGCGGAGAACTGTCCGCAGGATGAAGTGACGGTGGAGATCGGGATCAACGATCTCTTCGTACCGCAGAATCAGGGTGCATGGCTGTGGCAGCTGACAAAGGAAGGCTCGAGGATGATCCAGGAATCCCGGTTTATCGCGAAGGGGAAAATGGAGGTTCTGACGATCTCGGAGCTTACCGAGTGGCTGTTTGGATACCGGACACCGGCGCAGGTGGCGAAGATCCCGTATGGGGAGTATATTGAGCCGTTTCACGGAGTGTTCTTAGATGAAGTTGTATAAATGATATCAGGGTCAAACGGTGCATGATCCGCTGACAGCAAAGCAGAAAAGCGCATGATATCAGATATGAGATGACTCCCACCTCTTTAGGTGGCGAGCAGCAAGAATGCCGAGACGTTCTTGAATACAGAAAGGAGAGATCTGTCATGACAGAGCGGGAAACATTAAAAAAGTGGCTGGATGAGAGCAGCAATATCGTATTTTTCGGCGGTGCCGGCGTGTCCACGGAGAGCCATATTCCGGATTTCAGGAGTACAGACGGACTGTACAACCAGCAGTATGATTATCCGCCGGAGACGATCTTAAGCCATTCCTTCTATATGAGAAAGCCGGAGGAATTTTACCGATTCTACCGGAACAAGATGCTGTTTCCGAACGCGGAGCCGAACAGAGCTCATAAGGCGCTTGCAAAGTTAGAGAAAATGGGAAAATTGAAGGCAGTCGTAACACAGAATATCGACGGACTGCATCAGAAAGCGGGCAGCAGGGAGGTTTTGGAACTCCATGGTTCCGTACTGCGGAATTACTGCACACGCTGTGGAAAGCTCTATGGACTGGATGCAATCTTAAATTCTACGGGAGTCCCGAAATGTACCTGCGGCGGAACGATCAAGCCGGATGTAGTCCTCTATGAGGAAGGTCTGGATCAGGAGACCATCGAAAAATCCGTGAAATATATCGCGAATGCGGATGTGCTGATCATCGGCGGAACGTCCCTCACGGTATATCCTGCAGCGGGGCTCATCGATTATTACCGGGGACATAAGCTGGTCCTCATCAATAAATCCGTGACACCGATGGATAACCGCGCGGATCTCGTGATCAGCGGGCCGATCGGTGAAGTGCTTGGGGACGCAGTCGGAGTGTGATTCCGGAAAGAATATCAGGGCTGGAAATAGCGGACTATGCTGGGATAAATGCGGAATACTGCAACAGGCGGAAATATGGGAGGCAGAAACTATGTATCAGGCAGCAGAGAATCGTTATGAGACTATGGAGTATAAACGCTGTGGAAGAAGCGGTTTAAAGCTTCCACGGATCGCGCTGGGATTATGGCAGAATTTCGGACTGGAAAAGACGATTACAGATCAGGAGGAGATCCTGTGCCATGCTTTCGACCGCGGGATCACACACTTTGATCTTGCGAACAACTACGGACATCCGGCAAACGGGCTTGCGGAGAAAAATTTCGGACAGGCGCTTAAGGACTGTCTTGGTACATACCGGGATGAGCTTGTGATCTCAACAAAAGCCGGATATGATATGTGGCCGGGACCTTACGGAAACTGGGGTTCCAGAAAGTATTTGATGGCGAGCCTCGACCAGAGTTTGAAGCGCTTGGGGCTTGATTATGTCGATATTTTCTACCATCACAGACCGGACCCGGAGACACCGATCGAGGAGACGATGGGAGCACTGAGCGATATTGTCCGCAGCGGAAAAGCGCTTTATGTCGGACTTTCCAATTATAAAGAGGAAGAGACGAGAAAAGCAGTAAAGATCCTGAAGGAAAACGGAACGCCGTGCCTGATCCACCAGCCGCGCTATAATATGCTGGAGCGTTGGGTGGAAGACGGACTTCTCTCCGCGCTTGATGAAAACGGAGTGGGCTGTATCTGTTTTTCCCCGCTCGCTCAGGGCGCACTGACAGATAAATACCTGAAGGGGATCCCGGCAGGTTCCCGCGCATCCCGTGAGGGAACGACGGTGGCACAGCGGTATCTTTCTGATGAACAATTAGAAAAAATCAAACAATTAAACCAACTTGCGGAAGAACGCGGACAGACGCTGGCGCAGATGGCTATCGCCTGGATCTTACGCCGCCCGGAGGTGACAACGGTCCTGGTGGGCGCAAGCAGAGTTTCGCAGCTGGATAACAGTCTTGCGGCGCTTGGGGGCACGGGATTTTCGGAGAATGAGCTGAAAAAGATTGACGAGATCCTGGCATAAAAGAACTTAGAACAGGATCAACACGCAGAAAACGTATGAAGTGTGAAAATTTGTAAGAAATAAGAGATCGTTTGAGAAGACAGGTTTAAGGCAACAGGAGACATAGAGCATGGTATATGAAGTAGGCGATATCGTAAAATTAAAGAAACCGCATCCCTGCGGCAGTCAGGAATGGGAAATCCTGCGCGTGGGCGCGGACTTCCGCTTAAAATGCATGGGCTGCGGCCATATGGTCATGGTGACGAGACGGCTGGTGGAGAAGAATACCAGAGGACTCAGGAAACCGGATGGGACGGAAGTAAAATAAATGGAGACTGGAAAAGAGACGCTAAAACAACAGGCATACAGGATTATAAAAAATAAGATCCTATATTGCGAATATGCTCCAAATGAGATTCTTAATGAGGAATTGCTATTAAAGGATACAGGGTGCAGCCGCGCTCCAATACGGGATGCGCTAAGCCGTCTGGAACAGGAACACCTTTTGGTGATTATGCCGAAAAAGGGAATCCGAATTGCGGATGTGAACCTCAACGACATCACCTCTGTATTTGAAATGAGATGTATGGTAGAGCCGTATGTGATACGGATGTATGGAGAACGTCTTGATAAGGAAAAACTGAGAAAATACAGAAAACGGTTCGAGAGTGACATTACTCCGGAAAGGGTAATGAAAGCGGCAAAAGAAAATCGCCTGCTTGAAATGTACACGTTGGATGATGAATTCCATCAGTATCTTATCCAAAGCAGCCCCAATCCGTATATGTGGTTGTCGATGGAATTGATCTATAATCAGAATATCCGTCTTCGTGTTCTTACCAGTATAGACCGAGGCAGACTCATGAAGTCAAATCCGGAGCATACTGCGATCATTGATCTTCTTCTCGAAGACAGGTATGAAGATGCTGCGGAAGAAATGAAAAATCATTTAAATAAGGCAAAACAAGGTTCCTTCGATGCCTTGATAAAAAATGGGGGATGGAACCAACAGGGAGAAAAATTCCCTGCGGGAATCATGTAATAAAAAATCTGCTGTCCGGGAGACCGGTCAGCAGATTTTTTTGGGGCAATCTATTGGAAAATAAAAGATAAAATATGTTGAAAATGACAAATTGACAAATCAAGATGAGAGGAGTAATATAAAATTATCTGATACATGTAACAATAAATTAAACATTAAATATAAGAGGAGCATATTTATGAATAAAAAAGAAATGTTTGTGCAGATGCGTGAAAAACTTTATACACCAGTTGTCGGCGATATTCTTGACGGTATGGGCTATTATCATCAGTTCCTTCCGCCGGAGATCCGTCCACTGAAGCCGGACTTCAAGCTTGCAGGAATCGCAATGCCGGTTCTAATGATCGATGTGTTCGGACCGCAGAAGAAACCGTTCGGACTCTTAACAGAGGCACTGGATCAGCTCCAGGAAGATGAGATCTATATGGCAGCAGGCGGCGCAATGCGGTGCGCTTACTGGGGAGAACTCCTGACTGCTACAGCGAGAACGAGAAAAGCGGCCGGTGCAGTATTAAATGGATGGCACCGTGATACACCACAGGTATTAGAGCAGGACTGGCCGGTATTCAGCAGAGGTTGTTATGCGCAGGATTCCTCAGTGAGGACCCAGGTCGTTGATTATCGCTGCACCGTAGAGATGGGACAGGTTACGATCCATCCGGGAGACTATGTTTTCGGAGATATCGATGGTGTCCTTGTAATTCCGGCAGAGATCGCGGATGAGGTAATCGAAAAATCCCTTGAAAAGGCAGCAGGAGAGAAGCTGGTTCGAAAAGCGATTGAAGGCGGAATGAGCTCAACAGACGCATTTGCTAAATTTGGAATCCTTTAGAGAAAACAGATCGAAAAAGGAGTGGAGTATGGAAGAAGAAAAAGCGGCGTTTCAGATCAACGAGCGTGACAATGTGGCGACGGCGTTAAAGAAGCTTGAGCCGGGAGCAGCAAAACTTCTGGGAGACAGTCAGGAGAAGGAGATTCAGATAAAAGAGGAGATCCCAGCGGGCCATAAGGTGGCGTTAAGGGATATAGCATCTGGAGAGAACATTATTAAATATGGCGTGGTGATCGGTCGTGCGACGAAGGATATTCCAAAGGGAACCTGGGTGCATTTGCATGTAATGTGCAGCATTTATGACCAGCGTTCCAGCCATCTCGATGTGCATACGGGAGCTCCGAAAGATACGCAATATGAATAGCGGGGACCAGAAATGAATAATGCAGAAATTTCCTGGATGGGATATGAACGAAAAAATGGTAAAAAAGGGATCAGAAACCGGGTGCTTGTGATCTACACCGTGAAATGTGCGGAACATGTGGCGAGGAAGATCGTAGAAGAGATCAATCATCCGGATGTCGAGCTTTTAGGCTTTGACGGTTGTACGGACAATCAGTATGCAGTAAATCTTCTGATTAGTCTGATCCGCCATCCAAATGTAGGCGCAGTTATTACCATCGGCCTCGGATGTGAATATGTTCAGCCGGAATGGTTGGAGGAGATCGCAGTGAAAGAAGGAAAGCCGGCGTCTTGGATGCGGATCCAGGATGTGGGTGGAACAGTTCCGTCCATCAAAAAAGGTGTTTCATGGATTCATGAGGCGTTAAAAGAGCTGGAACATACACGGCGGATTCGGATGACACTTCGGGATCTGGTGATCGGAGCAGAATGCGGTGGAAGCGACTATACGAGCGGACTCGCCGGAAATGTTGTGGTGGGACGCTTGTTTGACCGGCTTGTAAAGGCCGGTGGAACGGCAATTTTTGAGGAGATTGTTGAGGCGGTTGGCCTTGACTGGCTTTTAATATCCCGCGCGGCATCAGAAAAGGCGAAAAAAGAGATTCAGTATACATATGATAAGGCACTTGAGTATTGTAAATCTGTCCGGCAGTATTCTGTGAGTCCGGGCAACTTTGCAGGTGGACTCTCAACGATTGAGGAAAAGAGCATGGGAGCGGTGATCAAAAGTGGATCAAGCCCAATACAGGGAGTGATCAAGGTATCAAGTCCGCCATCTGAACACGGCCTCTGGCTTCTGGATTCCACTCCAGATCCATATTGGATGCAGTTTGGAATAACAAATCCGAATGATTCCGAAGGTCTGATGGATCTGATCAGCTGTGGGGCGCATATTGTTTTACTGGTTACAGGCCGGGGAAATGTTGTTGGAAGCGCAGTGAGTCCGTGTGTGAAGATCACGGGAAATCGGGAAACATTTCAGCGGATGAGCGGAGATATGGATTTTGACGCGAGCCCGGTCTTGTACGGAGAATGTACACAGGATGAACAGACGGATCGCCTCTTGGACTATGTGGTGAAGGTGGCGGATGGAATTCCGTCTAAAGGTGAAGAACTGGGGCACAGGGAATACTTTATACCGTATAAATATCAGGAAAAAACAGTTGCATTCCGGAAATGTGAAATGACGGAGATGTGAGGAATATGGAGGAAGTCATGGCGGCTTTTACAGAAGAACAAAAAACAAATTTTTCCATGGGAAAATGGTATGATCTTACTGGCAAAACAGCGGTCGTAACCGGAGGAATTACGGGACTTGGTCTTGCAATTACGAGATGTCTTGTGAGTGCAGGAGCAAAGGTCGTTGCATTGAGCCGTACAGATGAGAAAAAGGGAAACGAGATTTTAAAGGAATTCGGAGGAAAGGCAATATTCTATCAGTTTGATATCACAGACACAGATTATGCCCAAGATATTGCGGACAGGATTGTAAAGGAACAGGGACCGGTGGATATTCTGGTGAACAATGCCGGAAATCATTGCAAAAAATTTATCTGGGATATGAGCGTGGAAGATTACAAGAGCGTTCTAGATGTTCATCTTGTCGGTGCGTTTGCACTTACAAAAGCTTTTATTCCGCAGATGAAAGAGCGCGGCTGGGGAAGAATTATCTTCCAGGCCAGCATGACAAGTTATATTGGACAGCCACAGGTCTGCGGTTACTCGACGGCAAAGGCGGGATACCTTGGATTGATCCATACGCTGACCGCTGAAGTTGCAGAATACGGAATCACTGTAAATGCCATCGCCCCTGGCTGGATCGATACACCGATGTTCCATAAAGCAGTAGATAACGATCCGCCACGTCAGGCGAAGATCCTTGGAAGGATTCCGGCAAAGAGCGTGGGAGATCCGATGGATGTCGGCATGTGCGCCGCATTCCTTAGCAGTGATGCTGCAAGATATATTTCAGGTACATGCATTCCGGTCGATGGCGGTGCGCTGATTGGATTCTAATCGAAGAGGAGAGTAAAGACAGATGAAAACAGTAAAGATGCTTGCGCCGGGCAAGATTGATGTGATCCAGACAGAAAAACCGAAGCTGGAAAAAGGAACAGCTCTGCTTGAAATCTTATATGGTGGAATCTGCGGAAGTGATCTTGGAACATACCGGGGAAACCTCCCATATGTTGCTTATCCGAGAATCCCGGGACACGAATTTTCTGCCCGTGTGGTCGAGGTGGATAAAAATGAGTATGGAATCAAGCCGGGAATGATCGTGACGGCAAATCCGTATTTTAACTGCGGAAAGTGTTATTCCTGCCGTAGAGGACGCGTGAACTGCTGCAGTCACAACGAAACGATGGGCGTACAGCGCGAAGGCGGATTTTCAAACTATATCACAATGCCTTTGGAGCGGATCTATGCCGGAAAAGGACTGGACCCAAAGCTTCTCGCAATGGTGGAACCGTTCTGCATCAGCTATCACGGAATTAAGAGAGCGGATGTTCGGCCGGGAGATAAGGTTCTTATCGTGGGTGCGGGAACTATCGGTCTTTTGGCGGCTGTTTCTGCAAAAATGCGCGGTGCGAAGGTCTATATTTGTGATGTTCTTCCAGAAAAACTGGAATTTGCTAAGAAATTTGGAATTGACGGAACAATCTGCAACACCAGTCCAGAGGTATTTGAGGCGGGTGTAAAAGCTGTTGTTGGCGATGATGGATTCGATATTACGGTGGAAGCAGTTGGCTTTCCACAGACATTGCAGAACTGCTTTGATGCGGTATGTTTCGGCGGAAAAGTTCTGGTGATAGGTGTTGGAAAGAAAAATCTCGACTTTGATTTTACTGTAATCCAGAAAAAGGAATTGGACATCAGAGGTTCGAGAAATGCGCTGAAATCGGATTTTCAGGAAGTGATCGATCTTCTGCTGTCTGATAGGATCGATATCTCGTCGATGATTTCTCGTGTATTTTCGGCGGAGCAGGCAGCGGACGCATTCATGTATTTCGACAAGACCCCAAGTGCGGTAAAAGTAATGATCGAGTTTGGAAAATAGTTGTTGCTAACTATCAATATTAAAGAAAAAGGAGAACAAAGAGATGAAAATGAAAAAAATCACAGCACTTGCAATTGTAGGAAGTATGGCGACGATGAGCCTGACAGCATGCAGCGGATCTTCTGCAGTGGAGACAACAGCTGCAGCAGGGACAACGGCAGTTGCTGAAGACGCGACAACAGCTGCAGCCGCTGAATCTAATCAGGACGCAATTGTACTTCAGGTTGCATTCGAGAACTCCATCTCCGAGCCGATCGGCCAGGGCGTTGAAAAAGCGCAGGAGCTCCTGAAAGAGAAATCTGGTGGCAGCATGGAGATTCAGATCTATCCGGATTCCCAACTTGGCGATAAGTCTTCCTTGATTGACTCCATGTTGCTTGGCGAGAATGTCTGCACGGTAGCAGACGGAGCTTTTTATGCCGACTACGGTGTACCGGATTTCGGTATCGTATTCGGACCATTCCTGTTTGATTCCTGGGATCAGTGTTGGGCACTTGTCGAGTCAGACTGGTACAAAGAACAGTGCGATAAACTGGAAGAGAAAGGCTTGAAGCTGGTTGCCTCCAACTGGATCTATGGTGAGAGACATACTCTTACAACTGTTCCGGTCAACACAGTTGATGACTTAAATGGTTTAAAGATCCGTGTCCCGTCCAATGAGATCCAGTCCAAGGGTTTTGATGTACTTGGTGCAACATCCACAGGTATGGCGCTTGGCGATGTTTACCAGGCGCTTCAGACAAAGACTATCGACGGTGCAGAGAATCCGTTAGCAACATTATACGGAAGAAAGCTTCATGAGGTTGCTAAGTACTTGATTCTTGACGGACATGTAAAAAATTTTACAACATGGGTAGTATCCGCAGATTGGTTTAATGGTCTTACAGAAGAGCAGCAGGGCTGGGTGCTTGATTCATTCAAGGAAGCGGGCGAGTATAATAACGAAGTTCAGCAGGCGGCTGATGCAGAGTATCTCCAGAAGATGAAAGACGAAGGTGTAACGGTTGTTGATCCATCTGAGGAAGTATTGGCTGCATTCAAAGAGAAGGCACAGCCGTTTTACGATATGGGTGCTGATTTCGGCTGGAGCGATGGTCTTTATGACACAGTTAAAAAAGCTATGGGAGCAGAATAAGACAGAAAAAAGACTTTCATGAGTGAATAAAGGGGCGGGGAATTCAGAAAATAACTGAATTCCCTGCCTCTATTTGCAACAAATTTATGACAGAACGCAGAAGTGGCAGGCAGATGCTTCCAATCACACAAGACAGTTAGAAGCTTCAGCTTTACAGTACAGAACAAGTTGAAGCTTTTATAAAAGGTTACAAATAATTGTTACCGCATCCTGCGGTTCCCCGGTATTCGGGATATTGTACTTTGCATATTTCTTATATAACCCGCGTCGCGTGAGATAGGTATTCTCGATTTCCTCTTTTGTGTGATTCCTAAATAACGGTCGTTCCGGATGTAACGCAAGATTCCGGTAACAGTCCTCAAACGGGCGGTCGATATAGAAGATCGTGCCGCTCTTCGCGAGGATCTCCCCGTTCCGGTCAAAGGTCAGCATTCCGCCTCCGGTGGAGACCACGGACGGGCCGAGGCCGCATACCTGACGGGCGATCTCATGTTCATAGTCCCGGAACAAAGACTCCCCGCCTTTTGCGAAGATCTCCGGGATCGTCATCTTGTAATGTTCGATCAGCATCTGATCCGTATCGTAAAACGGGAGACCGAGCTGTTCGGAGAGAAGTTTTCCGATGGTGGTCTTTCCGCTGCTTGTGAAGCCGCATAAAATAATTGGATGTTCTGGTGTCATGTCTGGTTCCTCTCAAAAGGCCTGCGTATTCAGGCGAAAATATTCTGCGTTTTCTATCTTGCTTCGGTTGATGGAAAATGAGCTGGATGTACCGGTTCGTAAATAAAAACATATTTAAAATATCATAAATATAGTAGAAACGCAATAAAAGTGAAAGCAAAGTGCTGCGGTACATAAAATCGCTGCAGTTCGTGCAACGAATGAACGGGAAGTGCAAAGCTTTTTACTCCGACTTCAACAATGGGTAATGCCCCAAAAACTGCTGCAGCGCCAGATTCCCGGAGGATCTTTTCCACGCCGCAATGATCTCAACGACCTCCTCTTCACCGATCAGCGGGATAAACACAAGGTTTTCCGCATTTGTCAGCTTATGCGTCACATAGGAGGGAATAATGGAGATCCCTTCCTCGATGGATACCATCATGAGAATGCTTTCCACATCATTGGAACGGAAAAAGATGTCCGGATGATATCCGGCCTGTTCATACATCTCGTAGAAGCGGAGGTCACTGACGGAATCTCCGGTGCTGGACGGGGTCATGAACAGCAGGCGTTCGCCGTGGAGCTCTGACCGCCGAAGGGATTCCCGCCTGGAAAGCGGATGATTGCTGTAAACAGCTACCATCAGAGGACTGCGCTCAATGAGCCGGTATTCAATGGACTCGTTTTTCACAAGCTCCGTGCTGTCCCAGGTAAAAATAATATCATATTCGTCTTTCAATAGCCCCGCGGCGAGAAGATCGGTGTTCCGGCGGTAACAGGAGACAAGAATATTTGGATATTTATTATGGAAGAAACGCAGGGAGTTGGAAAAATTGCTTCGCTCAAAGCCTTTTGTATATCCGATCCGCAGGGTTCCTACCATACCGGTTGAAACCTCCTGAATCCGGTTTACCGCCTGATCAATGCGGCCGAGGATCGACCTTGCATCACTTAAAAATGCGCTTCCGGCCGGAGTCAGGGAGATCGGGCGGCTCGACCGGTCAAAGAGCGGGACGCCGAGGCTGTCTTCTAACGCGTGGATCTGCTGGGTGATGGCAGTCTGGGTAATATAAAACTGGTCCGCGGCTTTCGTGAAGCTGCGGCATTCAGCGGCGGTCACGAAGTAGCGCAGCTGGTTTGTGTTCATAAGCTCCTCCTAAAAAATAGGAATAAATCGCCCCACTCTGTGGGAAGGATCGTTACTCTTCGTAAAACATAAGTTTTTCTTATGATATCATACAAAATGCGCGGTTGCAAATCCTTTTACCGGGCGGTATCATAAGACTACTGATGCTGGATGGCGGTACAAGGGCAGATATGTTTCAAACGGAACATGCTGTACCATACCGAATACAGTGAAGGCAGCAGGATAAGAGCTGCGGATAAGACAGGCGTGGGCCGCAGCCGTAAGAGGGGAGTTATGTTTATGAAACGAGAAAATTTTGGCTCACGTTTAGGCTTTTTACTGGTAAGCGCGGGCTGTGCGATCGGAATTGGAAATGTGTGGCGGTTTCCGTATGTAGCGGGACAGAACGGCGGCGGCGTGTTCGTCCTGTTCTACCTGCTGTTCCTGTTGTGTATGGGCGTCCCGGTCCTCACGATGGAGCTTGCGGTGGGTCGTGCGGGACGAAAGAGCGCGGTCGGCGCGTATCGGGCACTGGAAAAGCCGGGCAGTAAATGGCATGTACACGGATGGTTCTGTATCCTTGGCTGTTACCTGTTAATGATGTACTACACGACCGTATCCGGCTGGATGCTCAGCTATTTCGTGAAGTTCGCGACGGGAACATTCACCGGAATGAATGCGGATCAGGTCGCGGGAGTATTTGGGGATATGCTTGGCAATCCCGGTGAGATGGGATTCTGGATGGCTGTGACTGTTGTTGCCGGATTCTTTATCTGCAGCAGAGGTCTTCAGAATGGCCTTGAGAAGATCACAAAATGGATGATGGCGGCGCTGTTATTGCTGATCCTGGTGCTTGCGGGACACAGCCTGATCCTTCCGGGCGCGAAAGAGGGACTGAGCTTTTATCTTCTCCCGGATTTCAAACGCGCATCGGAGGTCGGGCTCGGATCGGTGATCATGGCGGCCATGAACCAGTCCTTCTTTACATTAAGCCTTGGAATTGCGGCAATGGAGATCTTCGGGAGCTACATGTCCGAGGAACATACGCTTGCAGGTGAGGCGGTACGTATCTGCGGCCTTGATACGCTGGTAGCCCTTTCCGCCGGACTGATTATTTTCCCGGCATGCTTTTCCTTCGGTGTACAGCCGGATGCCGGCCCGCAGCTGATCTTTATCACACTTCCGAATGTATTTGCAAACATGGCAGGCGGACGGATCTGGGGCATGCTGTTCTTCTTATTTATGTCGGCGGCAAGCTTCTCAACTGTTATCGCCGTGTTTGAAAATCTGCTTTCCAGCTGCATGGATAACTTTGGATGGAGCAGAAGAAAGGCTTCCGTGATCAACTGCATTTTCGTCCTGATCGCCAGCCTGCCCTGTGTTCTGGGCTACAATGTATGGAGTAACCTCCACATCATCGGCGCGAGAGATGTTCTGGATTCTGAGGACTTCTTAGTCAGCAACCTGCTTTTACCGCTTGGATCCCTTGTTTATCTCTTATTCTGCGTGAGCAAGTGGGGATGGGGATATGATAAGTATCTCGCGGAGGCAAACAATGGAGCGGGACTTAAGATGCCGGGGGCGAACTGGGCGAAGATCTATTTCCGGTATGTTCTTCCGGTGCTGATTTTGGTGATCCTGATCCAGGGGCTGATCGGATAACAGACTGACCGGCATGTACGAAATTCATAAAAAGACAGGAATTCATGAAAAACTTACCGGTTTAATGCGATATACACATAAAAACTTTAAAGCGTAAAAGCTTTTGCATTGAATATCGAAATAACCTGTGTTATAATAATCATCGCAAATACAAAAAAGAGGAGAGTACCACAATGAAAAAGATGATTGCACTGGGCATGGCCGCTATGATGTGCCTGTCCATGACTGCATGCAGTGTCTCCACATCTTCCAAGACCGAGACGACCGCAGCAGCAACAGAAGCAGCTGAGACAACTGCAGAAGCAGCAAAAGACAGCGAGACAACCGCAGAGGCTGCCGGCGATCTTGTTGCGACCGCAGATTATCCGACAAAACCGATCACAATGATCATTCCTTACGGTGCAGGCGGAACAACCGATACCTGGGGCAGAAAGCTTGCAGTTCTGCTTGAAAAATATTTAGGACAGCCGATCACCGTTACAAACCAGGGCGGCGCGTCCGGATCCATCGGAAGCCAGTTCGTAAAAGAGCAGCCGTCTGATGGCTACACACTTCTTGTCTGCGCGGAGACAATGGGAACCTACAGAACCATGAATATCTGCGACCTCGGATACGATGATTTCACCGTTATCTCTCCGTTAGTTGGTGATCCGAAGGTTCTTGTAGTCGGAAAAGACTCCAAGTACAACACACTTCAGGAGCTTCTTGATGCGATCAAGGAAAATCCGGGAAAGATCACAATGTCCCACTCCGGCCCTGGAGGAAGCGGACACAATCAGGGACTTGTATTAAAAGAGCTCGGCTATGAAGTTGCTATGACAAGCTTTGACTCCGGTAACGACGCGCTTCTCGGTGTTATCGGCGGACAGGTTGACTTCACAAACCCGAATATCTCCACACTCGGCGGCTATATCGAGAGCGGCGATGTGAAACCGTTAGCAGTATTCTCCGATAAGAGAATGGACGCTTACCCGGATATTCCGGCGTTTACAGAGACAGTTCCGGAAGCTGAAAAGTACTTAAATATCCCGTACACACTCCTTTCCTTCGTTGTAAATAACGATACACCGCAGGAGGTCGTTGATGTATTAAAGGCAGCATCTGAGAAGGTATTCGCAGATCCGGAGTGGACCGACTTCGTAAAACAGAACGCAGCGGATCCGGTATATGACGAGTACAAAGATGACGCATCGATCCAGGCATTCTATGACAACTGGAAATCCGTAATCTGCTGGTTACAGTATGACAACGGTGTTGCCGAGAAGAGTCCGGAAGAGTTCGGCATCAAGAGAATTGGAGAATAATCAATGAAGAATAAGATTCATTCGCTGATCGTCGAAGGAATTGTATTTTGCGGGAGCGGCCTTGTGCTGCTCTCGTATTCTCTTTCATCCTACGCGAAAGGGTTTAACAAAAGCTGGGCACAGTCCCCGTACCTGTTTCCGCTGATCGTGGCGATCGCCATGATCGGTCTGTCCTTATGGATCGTCGGAGAGGGAGTTACGGCGATGAAAAAGGCTGCCGCAAATCCAGATGACAAGAAGCCGGAAAAAGCAGGAAAAACAGAAAAGCGGCGCTGGGTCGTGATCGCCCTGATCCTCTGCGCGATCTACTATGCGGCACTCGCCTTCATTAAAATTCCGTATATCACCATCGGAATTTTATCTTTTGCGTATACATTTTCGACATTTGAGGTTGTGACGGTGGTATTCCTGATTGCCATGATGGTTTTCATGGGTGTCAGAAAAATTCCGGTCCTTGTCTTCGTGCCGATCGGAACCACCTTGTTCTTAAGCCTCGCATTCCGCACATTCTTACATGTGCTTCTGCCATAGAAAGGAGAAAGGAAAATGATGCAGATGTTATCCGTGGTCGATCCGCGGTTTATCCTTATGGTTCTCCTTGGTTCTGTGGCTGGTCTGTTCGTAGGAGCGATTCCGGGACTTTCCGTGTCCATGGCGACTGCGCTTCTCGTATCCATTACTTATACCTGGGAACATTCAGACGCCCTGGCGATGATCATGGGTGTCTATGTAGTCGGAGTCTTCTCCGGCGCGGTATCGGCGATCCTGATCAATATCCCCGGCGCGCCTTCATCGGTCGTAACGACACTGGACGGCTACCCGATGTCGAAAAAGGGTCAGTCCTACAAGGCGCTCTTTACCGCAACGATCTACTCGTTTATCGGAAGCTTATTTGGTCTTCTGGCTCTGGGACTCTTAGCGGAGCCGGTATCCAGAGTTGCGATCAAATTTACAAAGATGGACTATTTCCTTCTGGCTCTCTTCGGACTTGCGACGGTCGGCTCCGTCAGCACGAAGAACTACGCGAAGGGTCTTATCAGCGTTATGATCGGTCTTGTGATCAGCATGATCGGACTGGATCCGCTGATGGGAACAAAGCGCCTGACCTTCGGGATCCAGAACCTCGCGGGCGGTGTCAGCACAGTCCCGGCGCTTGTCGGCTTCTTCGGCTTTGCAGAAGTGCTCTCTGTTGTATACAACATGAAGCAGGAGCAGAATGTCCTTGCGATGGAAAAGACGAAGGTCAGCTTGAAAGAGATCTTAAAAAGCTGGAAGCTTTCCTTATATACATCTACGATCGGTCTTTTAGTCGGCGCTCTTCCGGGAGCAGGCGGACCGGTGGCATCCTTTATCGCATATAATGAGGCGAAGCGTCTCGTAAAGAAGCCGGAGGTTCCCTTCGGTGAGGGCGCAGTGGAAGGAATCGTGGCCAGTGAGTCCTCCAACAACGCATGTATCGGCGGTGCACTGATTCCGATGCTGACGTTAGCGGTTCCGGGCGACGCAGTTACCGCGATCATCCTTTCCGTATTCTATGTCCATGGCTTACAGCCGGGTCCGTTATTTATCACCCAGAACAAAGAATCCTTCTACTCGATCGTAGTAGCGGGAATCATCGCGTGCTTTGCACTTTTACTGTTAGGACTGATTGTTGCCCCGAGGATCTGTAAGGTCATTACGATCCCGAAGAACATTATGATCCCGGTGGTAACGAGCCTCTGTGTAATCGGTTCCTTCGCATGCAACAACCGTCTGTTTGATGTGGGACTCATGTTCTTCTTTGGACTGATGGGATTCATGATGCGTCGGTTCGATTATCCGGTTGCTCCACTGATCCTTGCGATGGTACTCGGAAAGATGATGGATTCCAACTTCCGTCAGGCTGTGTCTCTGGCATCGTCCTCCGACAACCCGTTTATGGCGATGTTCGGACATCCGATCACGATCGTCCTTTCCATCTGTACATTATTCGTCCTGCTTGGAAATATTCCGTGGACGAAGCCGTATATCGATAAAGTAAAAGGCATCTTTTCGAGAAAAACGGCGTAATTTCAGATAAAACTTCTGAAAAACAGGCCGGATCACCAAATTTCGACCGGCGCAGGATTTCCCGCCGGTGTGAAAGCTGGTAGGAAATGAAAAAAGTATAAAAAGAGCAGGAAATCAGGCAAAAAGTGCTTGCATTTCCTGCTCTTTTTTGCTAAGATTATTACCTGTGACATGTAAAAAATCCTTGCTCCTGATACTGAAAATCGGGGGCCGGAAGACCAGAAGGAGGTTTATGAAACTATGAACAAATACGAGTTAGCAGTTGTTCTTAGCGCAAAACTTGAAGATGACGAGAGAGCAGCCGCACTTGAGAAAGTGAAAGGCTATATCACACGTTTCGGCGGCAATGTCGTTGATGTGGACGAATGGGGCAAGAAGAGACTTGCATACGAGATCCAGAAGAGCAAAGAGGGATTCTACTACTTCATCCACTTCGAGGGCGAGGCAAACTGCCCGAACGAGGTTGAGGCTCACATCCGTATTATGGAGCCGGTTGTTCGCTATCTTTGCGTAAGACAGGACGCTTAATAAAGAAAGAGTGAGAATATGAATAGAGTTATCCTTATGGGTAGATTAACCAGAGATCCGGAAGTACGCTATTCCCAGGGCGAGCGCTCTATGGCAATCGCAAGATATACGCTTGCAGTTGACAGAAGAGGTAGAAGAAGCCAGGACGGCGATCAGGGTCAGACGGCCGATTTTATCAACATCGTAGCTTTTGATCGTGCCGGTGAATTTGCGGAGAAATACTTCCGTCAGGGCATGCGTGTACTGGTTTCCGGAAGAATCCAGACCGGAAGCTATGTAAATAAGGATGGCCAGAAGGTCTATACAACAGATATTATTGTAGATGACCAGGAATTCGCTGACAGCAAGGGTCAGGGCGGCGATAACAGCGGCTTTGGCGGCGGAAACAGCTACGGCGGCGGAAACCGCGGCGGCTACCAGCAGGGAACAAGACCTGCTCCGTCCAGTGCCATCGGCGACGGATTTATGAATATCCCGGATGGAGTCGAGGACGAAGGACTTCCATTCAACTAAATGAATCAGTCTTCGGAAAAGCGGTGCCTTACTCCTAAGGTGTTGTGAGTGGACTGGTATAACGAAACTAACAGGAGGTAATTTAAAATGGCATTCAATAAAGGTGACAAGTCCGATTCTTCCAGAGTAAGAAGAGGCGGCATGCATAGAAGAAAAAAAGTTTGCGTATTCTGCGGCGATAAGAACGGCGAGATCGATTACAAGGACGTAAACAAGTTAAAGAGATACGTATCTGAGAGAGGAAAAATCCTTCCGAGAAGAATCACTGGCAACTGCGCAAAGCACCAGAGAGCTTTAACAGTAGCTATCAAGAGAGCACGTCATATCGCACTTATGCCGTACACATGTGAATAATTCCTTAGAATAAGGATTTTCACTGATAAAGTAAGGTTTTATCTAATTAATTTGAAGCATCATTCGAGGATTCCATATGAGAGATCATGTGGGATCCTTTTTTGCGCAGCAGGGAATTTTCTGTTACACAAAAAGGCGCTAAATGCCAATGATGCACGTTCGCGTGAAGATCAGGTTCACCAGATGGAGCTATGATTGATATTGACATTAAATCGAAACAAGAAAAAGAAATTTGTTTTTTCTGAAAGCAGGGAAAATATAAGGAACTGCATGAAACTTGCTTTTAAGGATAATTAAGGATATTTATGTCTGAAAATTGACTTTTTTGCTGACACCATTTATACTACGTAGAGGGAAAGTCAAAAAAAGAAACAGCAATGTGGAAGGGCAGTACACTATTCGAGAAGTCATTGAAAGGTCCAGGACATTATTCTGGACCCTTTTTTTAGCCTTCGGAGGAAGTCTTATGGAGAAACAGTACACGGCTATGCTGTTCCCACATTGGTTTGCGGTTCGTGAAAAGGTATCGAAAGGGGTGACTATAAACTCTCTTGACTTAAGCCACAATTTGAAGCTGAAGAACTTATCAATTACTTCAACACCGAATTTAAAGCATCTTGATGTGAGTATGCTTACTGAATTGAACGCGGGTGGGATGTCGATTAATCTTTTTGAGTATTTAACAACATTTGTGGGTAATGGACTCGTATTTCCAAGCGGTATTTGGTATGAGGATCCGGAGAAAAGAATAGAAGTTAGTGAATGTAAAAAAGGTCAGACGATATATAGTTACCATTATAAAGCTGAGACCGATGGTGCAAAAAAAGTGATGCGCAGAGCACCGGTGAATCCGGAAACCGCATCCAATGCGTTGAGAAAAACGGATGTTGTTTCAGAAACCGAGGAGCAATGTTTGTCGTAGGCCGGATAAAAATGTGGGCAGAGTCTTTCCTCGCAGTGTAAATAGGCGAGAAATCAAACCACACGAAAGTTTGGCTGAAAAAGTCTGGCTTATAACAAAATAAGCAAAAACGGCACTGTTCTAAACGGTGCCGTTTTTGCTTTATTGAATTTGCAGACCGGTATATGAAGGATTATGCACAATTCACCGGGTATGATGCCAGTGAAGGCGCTCTGTATGTTCTCTTTATACTGACACTTGCCATGCACAAACAAGGGCCGGAGATTTTTGCTGTCGACAGCTTTGATCATGCATTGAATCCGCATCTGGCAAAGAAAATGACCGAGGTATTTTGTCAGGAAATTATTAAAAATGGAAAAACCGCGTTTTTAACAACACATAGTCCATTGGTTTTGGACGGTCTTGATATCACAAATGATGATATCCGTCTGTTTGCCGTTGACCGAAATTCCAAAGGACATTCGCAGATTACAAGAATCACTGTTTCGCCGGAACTTCTTAAAGAGGGACAATCGCTGTCCAGACTATGGATCAACGGCAGACTCGGAGGTGTTCCCACTCTCTTATGAAAACGATTGGAATTGTGTTAAAACTCCATCACAAGCCCCGCATGCAGCTTGTGAACGGATTCTCCTAACGTCTCTTTCAGGAGATCAAAGGCATGATCTCCGGTACAGTGGCCGGTGTAGATTTCAGAAATACCGGTGGAGCGGATCCCTTCGGCGAGGGCAAGGATCTCTGCGTCGGTCTTATTGTAGAGGTGGAAGCCGCCGATCAGGGCTTTTACTTTTTTATCCGGGAAAGTCGCGGTGACCTCACGGATAATGGTATCGGCGCCGCCGTGGGAACAGCTGTTGAAGATCACAAGGCCGTCCGGTGTGTCGAAGACGAGACTCTGTTCGTGGGAGAAGGAATCCGGCTTCCAACGCCGTTTTTCCTTCAGGTACATGTGCTCCCGGATGCCTTTTTTCTCCAGCCCCGGAGTTTTATGCGGGATCAGATAAACCCCGTCACATGGGGAAAAGTCCCCGGAGACGAGTTTGATCCGGTCCGGATACTTTTTTAGGATGCCCTTTGGAATACCGATGTATTTCTTATAGTTCCAGACACCTTTGCAGCAGTTTTCTCCGGTGGTTTCCCTAAAATAGAACGGTGCGGACGAATTTACCCTGAAAAATTCCGGGATTCCGTCTGCATGGTCGTAGTGCGCGTGGGAGAGAACTCCGAAATCCATGTCTTTCATGTTCAGTCCAAGCACATCAGCATTCTTCAGAAAAAGTCCGGATGCCCCGGCATCGAGAAGGATATGTTTCCCATGATATTCAATAAAAATTGATAATCCCCATTCACAGCCGAGATTTTCGGCGGGGATGTTGTCTGAGAGTACGGTTGCTTTCATAAACATATGTCCTTTCATACACAAAATTTTTGAATTGGTGACTTGTGCTCATACGATCTATCTGTATTTAAGCCATTATATCATACTTTTTAATTTCTCAGTAAACAAAAGCGAAAAGACACAGGATATTTTGTATACAGTATAAATATGATAAACACTCAGAAGCCAGCCATGTCCGCCCCAAGCGGATCATGGACAAATGCCTGTATCTATGGTATACTATCCCCAAAGTCGGTTCTGATACATGGAGAGATTCTGCCCGAATTTCTCCATGCATAAAAAGGCACTAACGTGTCAAATGCACACTCGCGCAAGAAGAGTCTATCGCAAGCGACTGCGCTCGGCGCGAGAATGTGTCAAGGCACATTCTTTTTATGGTCTTGCTATGCCCATTTTACCGGGCGGCGGATAGGAGATAAGAATGAAAGATGATAAAAAGGTCAGCCATATTCTGCAGCTTTACCTTCAGTGGCCGGTATTTTTAACGGCACTGGTAATCCTTGCGGGAGCTGCGGTCAACCTGATCTCACGCAAGGCGGGATTCGTGATGCTTGCATTTACGGTGATCTACGCGGCGTGTGCCGGAACCCTGTATATGTACGGAAAGAAGCGGGCTCTCGGCAGTCTGGTGTCCTTTGCGTCGGCGTACAGCTGGAGTCAGAAACAGCTTCTGGCATCTCTGGAGCTGCCCTACGCGATTGCGGACACGGATGGTAAGATCCTTTGGATGAACCGCGCCTTTGAGGCGGTGACCAAAGAAGAGAAGAGCGCAGGGAAAAGCCTGACAATGCTCTTCAAGGAGATCACAGTGGAATCCCTCGAGAAGATGGAAAATGCGATGGAAGTCCATGTGATCTATGGGGAATCGAAATACCGCGTGAGTATGAAACGCGTGACGATCCGCCCGGACGAGCTTGCATCCGGAATCCCGGAGAAGCAGACGGAGCAGCAGATCCTTGCGGTGTATCTCTATGATGAGACAGAGCTCTACAACTACAAGCAGGCGATCACAGACCAGAAGATGGTCGCGGGCCTGATCTATCTGGACAACTATGATGAGGCGTTGGAGAGTGTCGAGGAAGTCCGCAGATCGCTCTTAACGGCCCTGATCGACCGAAAGATCAACAAGTACATTTCAGCGGTCAACGGTATCGTAAAGAAACTGGAGAAGGATAAGTATTTCTTCGCGATCAAGCAGTGCTATATGCCGCGCCTTGAAAAAGAGCGGTTCGGACTGCTTGAGGAGGTAAAGACCGTCAATATCGGAAACGAGATGGCGGTGACCTTAAGTATCGGTATCGGAATGAACGGCGATACCTACAGTCAGAACTATGATTATGCCCGTACAGCAATCGATATGGCCCTCGGCCGCGGCGGTGATCAGGCGGTAGTAAAATGCGGCCAGAAGATCCAGTATTACGGCGGAAAGGCCCAGCAGTTAGAGAAAACGACCCGTGTCAAGGCCCGCGTTAAAGCCCATGCCCTCAGGGAGCTTCTTGAGACAAAGGACTGCCTTCTGATTATGGGACATAAGATCGGAGATATCGACTGCTTCGGCGCGGCGATCGGAATGTACCGGATCGCAGCCGCTCTGAATAAGAAGGCGCATATCGTGATCAATGAAGTGACTTCCTCGGTGCGTCCGATGATGGAACGCTTTGAGACCGGCGATTATCCGAAGGATCTGTTCCTCACGGGAAGTGAGGCCGCAGATATCGTGGATAACAATACGGCGCTTGTCGTTGTGGACGTCAACCGCCCGAGTATCACAGAAGAACCGGACCTTTTAAAGCTCGTGAAGACGATTGTTGTCATCGATCACCACCGTCAGTCCAGCGAGATCATTACAAACGCGACTCTGTCCTATGTAGAGCCCTACGCGTCATCTGCCTGCGAGTTGGTTGCGGAGATCTTACAGTATGTTGCTGACAGTATCCGGATCAAATCCCCGGAGGCGGACGCTATGTACGCGGGAATCGTGATCGATACGAACAACTTTACAAATCAGGCGGGCGTCCGCACCTTTGAGGCGGCGGCGTTCCTTAGAAGAAACGGAGCGGACGTGACGAGAGTCCGGAAGCTGTTCCGTGACAGTATGGAGGACTACAAGGCGAGAGCAGAGGCAGTCCGTCAGGCAGAGGTCTATAAGAAATACTTTGCCATCAGCGTGTGCCCGGCAGAGGGCGTAGAGAGCCCGACAGTAGTAGGCGCACAGGCTGCAAACGAGCTTCTTGACATTGTGGGAATGAAGGCATCTGTCGTTCTTACCCCGTATGAAGGCAAGATCTATATCAGCGCGAGATCGATCGACGAAGTCAATGTCCAGGTCATGATGGAAAAGCTGGGCGGAGGCGGACACAGAACGATCGCAGGCGCGCAGCTCCCGGGCGCTACCGTTGAGGAGGCCAAGGAGAAGGTGAAAGGCGTCATTGATATGATGCTGGAGAAAGGAGAAATTTAAGATGGAAGTTGTATTATTAGAGGATGTGAAGGCACTTGGAAAAAAGGGCCAGGTCGTAAAAGTAAATGACGGATATGCGAGAAACTTTATCCTTCCGAAAAAGCTTGGTGTCGAGGCGACATCCAAGAACTTAAACGATTTAAAGCTCCAGAAAGCAAACGCGGAGAAGGTTGCGGCAGAGCAGCTTGCGGAGGCTAAGAAGCTTGCGGAGGAGATCGACAAGATGTCCGTTACCGTATCGATCAAAGCCGGTGAAGGCGGACGTGCGTTTGGCTCTGTTTCCACGAAAGAAATCGCTAAAGCGGCGAAAGATCAGTTAAAGCTCGATATCGACAAGAAGAAGATGGTACTTCCGGAGCCGATCAAGAGCATCGGAAGCTTTGAGGTTCCGATCAAGCTCCACAAGGAAGTAACAGCAAGACTCAGCGTGAAAGTCGTTGAAGCGTAAAAAAAGATGGAAGAAGCGTTAGTAAAGAGAGTCCTGCCGCACAGTATTGAGGCGGAACAGTCGGTGATCGGTTCAATGTTAATGGACCGGGATGCGATCATCGCGGCGTCGGAGATCGTGGTTGCGGATGATTTTTATCAGAAACAGTACGGGATCATGTTCGATACCATGGTGGAGCTGTTCAATGAAGGAAAACCGGTAGACCTGGTCACACTTCAGGACAGACTGAAGGAGAAGGATGTTCCGCCGGAGGTATGCAGTCTGGACTTTGTCCGCGATATTCTTGCGACTGTTCCGACCTCGGTAAATGTCCGGTCCTATGCGACGATCGTTCATGAAAAAGCAGTTCTCCGCCGTCTGATCAGGATCAACGAGGAGATTGCGAACAACTGCTATGCAGGAAAGGACAGCCTGGAGACGATCCTGGCCGACACGGAAAAACAGATCTTTAATCTTCTGGAGAGCCGTGCGTCCGGAGATTTTGTGCCGATCCGCCAGGTTGCGTTAAATGTTCTCGACAAGATCGAGCAGGCAACCCGGTCAAAATCCACGGTAACGGGTCTTCCGACCGGATTTATCGATCTGGATTACCGGATGTCCGGACTTCAGCCGTCGGATCTGATCCTGATTGCGGCCCGACCGTCTATGGGTAAGACTGCATTCGTGTTAAACATTACGGATTATATCGCGGTCCGCAGACAGAAGACCTGCCTGATCTTCAGCCTGGAGATGTCGAAGGAACAGCTGGTAAACCGTATGCTTTCCATGGAGTCCAATGTGGATTCCCAGAAACTCCGTACCGGTACTCTGACGGATGCCGACTGGGATGCTGTCGTGGAAGGAATCGGGACGATCGGAAGTTCCAAACTTGTCATTGATGATACACCTGGTATCTCCATCATGGAGCTGCGTTCCAAATGCCGGAAGGTCAAACTGGAACATGGTCTCGATCTTGTCATGATCGACTATCTGCAGTTAATGTCGGGAAGCGGAAAGAACGGCGACAACCGCCAACAGGAGATTTCCGAGATTTCCAGATCCCTGAAGGCGATCGCCAGGGAGCTGAGTGTTCCGGTCATCGCCCTGTCCCAGCTGTCGCGTGCCTGTGAGACGAGAACAGACCATCGCCCGATGCTTTCGGACCTTCGAGAGTCCGGAGCTATTGAGCAGGATGCCGATGTAGTCATGTTCCTGTACCGTGATGATTACTATAATAAAGATACGGATAATCCGAATACGGCGGAAGTCATTATCGCTAAACAGCGTAACGGCCCGATCGGAACGGTATATCTTGGATGGAAACCGGAGCTGACCCGGTTTGTGAATATTGCAAAAGAGCAGCAGTAACAGATTGCTGTTTGAGCGCCCGTTTTCAACTGATCTTCAGATGAAAACGGGCGCTTTTGTCATATTGGGACATGCCTTCACATATATTATTAACGATCTGGTAACTGGTTTGCGTGCAGAGGGCGGTCTGAAATATGCTGCAGAATCAGAAGGAACAGAGTTGAGAAATCGTTACAGTTTGCGGACAGAAATCTGACCAGCAGAAAATTCTGTATGATGCTGTAATGGGAAATCATGTGAAAGGAAGAGAACAGCCATGTCAGAAACACATTATCTGATCTCTGATGCCTCGAAAAAGGTTGACGTGGAATCTCATGTACTTCGCTACTGGGAGGAAGAACTGGAGATGAATATCCCGCGCAACGAGATGGGACATCGGTATTATACGGATTTTCATATTCGTCTTTTTAAGCAGATCAAGGAATTGAAGGAAAAAGGGTATCAGCTCAAGGCGATCAAGGCGGCACTTGCGAAAACCCTGGATGCGGAGGGAGAATCGGTGGCACCTACAGATATTTTAGAGGAGGATGTTGTGTCGGCATTGAGAGAATGCGCGGAACAGGAGAAGAAGGATCTGGAGAAGATGGATCCCGGGGAGATCACGGAGCTCATGAACCGGGAGAAGGCGGAACAGTTTAAGGATTTCCTCACCCAGATGATCGGACAGGCCATCGAAGAGAACAATGAAAAGCTGAGTCAGGATATCAGCAGGATGGTGAATGATAAGGTGCTGAAGGAGATCGATTATCTGATGAGGGTAGCGGATGAGCGGGACGAAGAGCGGTTTCGCCAGCTGGACGAGACGATAAGACTCTACCAGAAGGAGAGCAGGGGGCGGGCGGAAGCTGCGGCGGCAAAGGCGCCGTTTCTGCCATCACTCTTCAGAAAGAAAAAGTTTGGACGCAATGCAAATAAATTGTGATGAGGAAGATCTGCATAGATCAAAAAAGCCGCTGCTCCTTTGGGAACAACGGCTTTTATGTATTGGTTTGCGTTTGTGATCAACCCTCGTTGATTGCGCCTGTCGGACAGACACCAGCACAAGTACCGCAGCTGATGCAAGTATCAGCGTCGATTACGTACTGTCCATCTCCCTGAGAAATAGCGTTTACCGGACATTCACCAGCACAAGTACCGCAGCTAACGCAGCTATCGCTAATTACATATGCCATGACAAAATACCTCCTTTGTTTATTTCTTTCATTCTATAATAAACGGTCAAATTATTCAAGGGGTAAATCATGAAAAAATGTACCTAATGAGGAACAAAAAACCAGTAAATATGCGGTTAGACAGAGATAACTGCGGTTAGTTTTGCAAAACCTCCTTGCCAAGAAACGAAAAAAGTATTATACTCTCGATATGCTGGCATATATGGCGGTACGCTTGTTATGCCGGAAACAATCGTAGAAAATTGCCCTCGGCAGATTTCGAAGGTGAAAGGAGGATTTATCATGCAGATTTCAAAAGAAATGCTCATCGGTGAGCTTCTTCAGGTTGATGAAAATATGGCTCAGATCTTAATGGGCGCTGGAATGCACTGCATCGGATGCCCGTCTTCTCAGATGGAGTCTCTGGAAGAGGCTTGCATGGTTCACGGAATTCCGGTAGAGAAACTTGTAAGTGTGATCAACGAATATCTGGCTCAGAAGCAGCAGTAATGTGTAACTGATCGAAAACGATCGGTCTGCTGACTTTGGAAAATATCAGAGAAATGAAAAAAGGCTGTGACACCGGGGAGATCTTCCCGGTGTCACAGCCTTTTTTTAATCAACAGGAAATTCCGATGGAACTTCCTGTTAATCAAAAAGGCATTGAGTGCCTAAGATGCGCACTCGCGCGGAGATATACATAAAATATTTCACGGAGATCATAAGTTCTGAAGTACCTTCAGTGCATCTTTTTTTACGATCACATCGTAATGCTCCGCATAGTAGGCGCCGGATGCTGCCGCATCGCCTTTTAATCTTGTTCCGTATTCGGAGAGGGTATTGCAGACCCGGCTGAAGGACAGCTCATCGTCATCTTCCTTCCTGAGGATCAGATAAAAAACGCCATTTTCCGGATTCTTGTAGAGAACACTGCTTCCGTTAAAAACAGCACCGGTCTGCCTTGCTGCCTCGCAGACTAGGTCAAGGGAAGAGAACTGGTAGATCCTCGTAAACTGTGCCGGATTTGCCGGTTCCGGGTTTTTCTGCGGATCAGTTGCAGATGCAGAGGATGGTGCCGGAGTGTTCGCGTCTTCCGGTTTCAGGATCCCGCTCTGGGTCAGGATATTGATCAGACCGTCAGCGCCTTCCAGTACCTCCGCAGTGAGATTTCCCCATCCATTCTCATCCTCATCGTCTGCCGGTGAGAACTTGGAAAAACGGGTGTCGAGTTCTTCGGGATCTTCCATTTTCGTGATGATCAGCATAACACTTTCGTTCGCCATAGGGATCGCTTCGACCATAAGTGGGATATCTTCCGCTTCAAAGCCGACCTCGTTTGCTGCGCGCTGGACCATTTCGCGGAAAAGGCTGCGCGCCTTTTCGCTTCCATAAGCCAGTTCGCCGAGGTTCATATTGCGGACGCTCAGATCAAAGTTGCTGAGTGTGCAGCGGATCTGGTTTTCATTGATACGTTCTATTTTCATAGGATCACTTCCTGCCTTATTACTAATCAAAGATCATTGCGGTCGATCGGTCTCTGGTAAAAGGGCAAAAGACCGCATTTTTACATCTATAATATACTATATCCTATTCGGCTTTTGCAATCATATGAGGAGAATTTATTAAAATTTAATCAGTTTTGACATCTACAAGATGATTTAAAATGGGAGTATCTATATTAGAATAGTCACAAGAGGTTGTATTGCCGAAAGGAGGTGTGAAGATTTATCGAACGCGTTCTGTTTGGCAAATATCGGTTGTGCGGAGAATTGGGAAATGGACGGTCCGGTACCGTGTATCTGGCGTACCACGTAGAGCTGGAAGAGTATCGGGCAGTAAAAGTCGTTCCCAAGTCCATAGCGGATTATGATACTTTTAGAAAAGAAGCACTTTTTCTGAAAACATTGAGACATCCGGGAATCCCAATCGTCTATGATGTGGAAGAAGATACCGGATACAGTTATCTGATCGAAGAATATCTGGAAGGCGAATCTTTATATGCTCTGGTGAAACGCCTGGGCAGCTTGTCGGTTAAGACGGCAGTGAATCTTGGAATACAGATCTGCCGTATCATTCAGTTCATGAATTCAGCAGAAAACCCTATTTTATATTTAGACTTGCAGCCAAAAAATCTGCTGGTATGCAACGGAATCCTTCGGCTAACGGATTTTGATCACGCACAATACGCGTCAGATGCCGCCGCATTTGGAGAACGGTATGGGACAATTGGTTTTGCTGCACCGGAACAGTATAAAGGAGAACCTTTAGACTGCAGAACGGATGTATACGCGATCGGTGCGCTGCTTTACTTTATGAGTCATGGAGACGTTCCCGGGAGTACTTTGGAAGTTATAAACGAACCGGAATACAGAAAACTTGACCGGATCATCCGCGGGTGCATGAAAGCGGAGAAAGAGGAGCGGTACCAGAGCGCGGAAGAACTGCAGAGGACGCTGCAGGAACTGCAAAACCAGATAAAAGAGCAGGCAATAGAATCTCGAATCGTTGTTTTTACCGGAGCTGGGGCGGGGATCGGAACGACCCATGCAGCTCTCGGAATGTCTTACTTTCTGACCCGAAACGGGTGTCCGGCTTTATATCAGGAAGAATACGATACGGATACGGTCCGCACCCTTGCGAAAAATATGGGGGTCAAGGCGGACCGGAACGGCGTATATCAAATCGGATGCGGAAACATCCGGCCTTATTATGGCGAAGCTGTGAAGCTGCCATATCTTTATTTTCCAGTAATCATAAAGGACGCGGGAGTGATCCGGTCAGGACGGGAACTTCCGGGAGCAGATTTTTATGTTCTTGTATGCGGGGGAAAATGGTGGGAGATCGACAGGGCTGTAAATGCGGCAAAAATGCTGAAAAGCCGTGGAAAGGTGATCCTGCTCTTCAACCATATGGAGAAAAAAGAACGTCTGAAACTTCCAAAAGTTTTATCTGATATTCATTATTTCTTTCTTCCGTTCTTTTCGAATCCATTTAAAGAAGATAAAGCTGCCAACACCTGTTACCGGGAATTGTGGAATGATGGTACAGGGGGGACCAGATGGAAAAGAAAAAAATTATTGGCGGGATACAGGAGAAACGATGCAGGATGATTGGGATCGCGGGCAGCAATGTCGGAGTGGGATGCACACACTTTTCAATCATGCTGGCAAACTATCTCACGGGTTATCTCAGGAGAAAAGCAATATTGCTGGAATTTAATGAGTCAGGAGACTTTGAAAGACTCGAGCAGGTCTGTACGGGACAGACGGGACGGAAAAATCCATACAGGATCCTGGATGCGGATTATTATAAACATGCAGGGCCGGAGAATATAAAGGAGGTGCTGTTGGAAGGATATGACGATATCCTGATCGATTTTGGATCGGTCAAAGACGGTGAACATGAATCATACTGGAGATGTGATAAGAAATTTCTGGTGGGTTCCCTTACAGAGTGGCAGCAGGAAAGTTTCCGGGAATTCGAGATGGAGAAAAGAGCGAAGCAGAAAAAGAGCTGGCAGAGTCTCGCGGTATTTGGGAGCGAGGAGACCAGAAGAGAATTCTCAAGAAGATATCGGATCAATGCAGAACGGATTCCGTTTTCAGCGGATGCTTTCTCGGTCACGGAGGAATGCGGAGAATTTTTTAAACGGATCCTGTGATGGGAAGATGGAAATAAACAGGCTTGCTGAATGCTTACAAAGCAACATGATAAATGAGATCTGATCAGTCAATGACGCAGTATTGGGGAGAAACATGTCACAGAAAATACCTTCTTCTGCCGGGCGCAGATCTGACCTGAATTCAGATGCATTTAACGTAATTATTTAGTAGGTCTGCGCATCTACTGCGCTGACCGTAAGAAAACATTGGCTTGAAAGCAAAAATGGCAGAAATTTACTGACAGTGGATTGAACAGACGAAGAGCGACAACAGGGGGAAGATCGATGCGGGATGACGGAAAGACCATGCGCAGGATCAATGCGCGATATGAAAAAGGGAAAGGTATATATGAGTATGGAAACAGTAAATGGAACGTATGGATCAGAAGAGCAGAAGACCGAGGAGATGACTCGCTACCTGAACGGACTTAAGAGGTACACGGAAAAAGGGATCCCGATCTACATGGATGGAAAGCTTTCCGGTCAGAGAGAGTGGGAAAAGCTGTTTGAAGTGCGTGAGGACGGAATGTTCTACATGGGGGATTATGTGCAGGCAGAAGGAGGTGGATTAAAGGAGATCCGGTTTGATAAAGTATATCTGAGCGAAGCAGATATTTCAGAGACGAGAAATTCCGGACGGAGAAGAAGAACGAGAAGATAGAAAAAGTGTTGCCGCTCGCAGATGGAAAAACTGCCGGTTCCGGGTGAGGATCCTGGACAGACGCGAATAACGGAATACAGATTCAAAAAACAGGGGATCGTTCTGCCGGATGGTCCGTAAGATTGCTGACGGTAATTCGTTACAAAAAGTTAACAGACAGACATTTCGCGTTGTGGTATACTAAAACTATCCTTAAGATCCGGCAAAGTATACGTCCGTGTGTATTTTGCCGGATCATCCGTAATAAAATAACGATTCAGCATGTATACGTAGAGAGGCAGAAACAGATGCGGATCTTTGAAGAATAGCATGCGGAAAGAGTGATGACAAATGAAAAAAATAGTTCCTGTATTGACCGCTGTCAGTCTGATCATCCTGATCGCAGCCGGCTTTGTCGGATTCCGGGTACTGGAGCGGTATATGCCGACGAAAGAGCGGGCAGATCTTGCGGAAGTTTATCATGTATCCGGGGATGAGACGGCGATCATTTATAATTATGAACAGCAGGAGCAGACAGGAATCTATGAAAACGGTCAGACTTACCTGCCTATCTCGTGGGTAAATGACCATATCAATGAGCGTTTTTACTGGGACAGTATAGAAGATCTTCTTGTATATGCATTGCCGGATCAGATTGTCTATGCCGATGCGGAGACAAAGGGCTCCAATGGTGCGCCGCTGCTTCTTGTGAAGGATGAAGAAGTCTACCTGACTCTCGGTCTGATCGCGAACTACACGGATGTGCAGATCCAGGCCTTTGATTCCGGTGATGGAAAACGAGTCCTGATCAATGACTGGGGGGCGAGAAACGTAGCCCGCGTGAAGAAAAATACCAGTCTGAGGATAAAAGGCGGGGTCAAGAGCAAGATCGTAACGGATCTTGGCAGGGATGATACAGTGACGGTCATCGATACGATGGAAAAATGGTCGCGGGTCGCATCCCCGGACGGAAATGTCGGGTATGTAGAGAATAAGAGACTGTCTGATGTGGAAAGTCAGAAATTTTCCGGGAATTTTGAAGCACCTGTATACAAGAGTACCAGTATGAGTGGGAAGATCGTTCTCGGATGGCATCAGGTGACGACCCAGGATGGAAATAATAGCTTTGACAGCGTTGTGACAAAGACAAAAGGAATGAACGTGATCTCCCCGACATGGTTTTCCCTGACGGATAATAATGGAAATTACAAGTCGCTTGCGAGCAAAGATTATGTGGCGAAAGCCCATGCAAAAGGACTTCAGGTGTGGGCACTGATTGATAATTTCAGCGCAGATGTTCAGACAGAGACGCTGCTGGCGTCGACTTCCACACGGCGAAAACTGATCGACAGCCTGATCGCGGATGTAGAAAAATATGATCTGGACGGTCTGAATCTTGACTTCGAAAGCCTGAAAAAAGAAGCAGGTGTCCATTATATTGAATTTTTCCGTGAATTGTCGATCCCGTGCAGACAGAAAGGGATCATCCTGTCGGTGGATAACTATGTTCCGGCCGGATATAACAGTTTTTATGATCTGAAAGAACAGGGGATCGTGGCAGATTATGTGATCATGATGGGATATGATGAGCACTTTGCAGGAGGTGAGGCGGGTTCTGTATCTTCTATCAATTATGTGAAGAACGGGATTGCCGGAATGCTGGAGAATGTTCCGAGAGAAAAACTGATAGGCGGAGTTCCGTTTTATACGAGACTTTGGACGGAAGCCGGAGATGGAACGATCACGTCTAAAGCGATGGGGATCGCAGAGGAAAAAAGATGGGTGGATAATAATCAGGTGGAGCTCACCTGGCAGGCAGATACTGCCCAGTATTATGGCGAGGTGCAGACAAGTGATGGCGCTCAGTTCCTCTGGATGGAAGAGGAGAGGTCTCTGAAAGAGAAGATGAACGTGATCCGACAGAATGATCTGGCAGGAGTCGCATGCTGGAAACTTGGATTTGAAGATTCCGCTGCATGGGATTCAATCCAGTGGAACTGAGAAACTTTCGGAGGATCACACGGATCCTACCAGGTTACCATCTCATCCAGTAGAAGTTTTTGTTCTTTACTGGAACGTGTGAGGTAGATACGGGTGGTCTCAATGCTTTCATGTCCGAGAAGATCTGCCAACAGAGAAATATCGCCGCTTCTGGATAAAAAGTTTTTCGCGAAGCGATGGCGGAAAGAATGTGGGTACATGGTAGTGGGATCGATCCCGTACCGGATTGCATAATGTTTTAACTGGGAATGGATGCCTCTGGTCGTCACGGGGCGTCCATTTTTTCCAACAAAAAGAAAGCCGTAGGCAATGCCGCGGCGTTCGCACCATGTTTTTGCTTCCTGGCAGAGCAAATCTGGAATGTAGATGCGGCGGATTTTTCCGCCCTTGGAATAAAGATCAAGATACCCGCAGGCCAGATGCTCCACTTTGATCTGTACCAGTTCACTGACTCGGGCGCCAGTGGTTACCAGAAAACGGACAACAAAGTACCAGAAGTCATGATGCTCTGCCTTCAGCTTCGTCTGGAGAGCTTCACAGTCCTCGTTTGTGATGATAGAGTCCTGAAAGGTATCTCTGGGGGCTTTCACTGAATGAAGACGAAATCCGGCAAGTGCCGGATCAAGTGCAGGACACTCCTTTTCCAGAAACAGAAGAAACTGATTGATGGCAAAGATCCTTTGATTGATCGTGGCGGGACTATAATTGGAAATTAAAAAACTCTGGTATTTCCGGAGCTGGTCTTCGGATATGTACGATTCGATAGAGAAAAACTGACGGATCGCCCGCCCATACGCATTTTCGGTATTTTCCGACATGTTCTTTTTTCTTAAGTATTCTTTGAAGGCTTCAATCAGGTTTTCCTGATCTTTAGAAAGTTCTTTCATATGGTTATCCTTTGAATCTTGATTGTGAATGTGGCTGCGGAGGTGTGGGAAAGCTGCAGATAAATTACCAGATTACGATCTGATTGAAGAGAGCCTGCTGTTCAGTGCTGCTCTTGTGAAGATAGATACGGGTCGTTTCGATACTTTCGTGTCCCAGGATATCGGAGAGGAGCGCAATGTCATCGCAGCGTTCCACGAAGTTTTTCGCGAATAAATGGCGAAAGGAATGCGGATGGATCACAGCCGGATCAAGATGATATCGAAAGGCAAAGACTCTTAACTGATCCCGGATCCCGGAGATGGTGATGGGCTCTCCAAGACGGTTCAGGAATAAACAGCCGGTATTCCGGCCTTCGCTCTGCAGCCATAAAAGGCATGGCTCCTGAACCGAATGAGGAAAATAGATCCGGCGGATTTTATTGCCTTTCGAATACAGATCGCACTGACCCCGGCGGATATCTTCCACCCGGATCTGAATGAGCTCGCTGATCCTGACACCTGTGGCTGCCATGATCCGCACTGCAAAGTAGTAACTTATTTTTCCATCACGGAGGAGACATTTTTTCAGATATTCATAATCTGCCTGACTGATGACATTTTCCAGAAAAGGTTTCTGCTGAAGACGGACCATGAGCACTCTGGATGTGGGGATTCCGAGAAATTCCATAAAACAGTTTATGGCGCGGATCCTGAGATTAACGGTACGGGGCTTATAGCGGTCGATCAGATAACACTTGTACAGCATCAGATTGTGATGGCTGGCCTCGGAATACAGGGATAGAAATTGCCTGGCGGCATAGAGATAGGAACGGATCGTCTGGAAGGCTTTTCCGTTTCGCAGCAACCAGCGTTCAAAGTCTGTAAGAGTCTGCCGGGAACGATCGGGGAGAAGATTGACGGGAAGTGCATGTTTTCTCATAGCATTAGATTTCCTTTCTTTTTTGACAAATATTTTAGCGCAGGAGAGGAAAAGGGCAAGAGAAATAGAGTAAGAGAAACAGGGCAAGGAAGGAGACTCTGACAACAGAAAAAGCCGTCAGAGAGGACTGACGCTGCCTCTCTGACGGCCTTCTTCGATCTTGATCCACGCCTGGATCAGAGATCGTCAATTCTGGAAATCCACGATCGCATTTCCTTTTTCATCATATTTTACAGCATCTTTATCAAGGGTCAGTGCGTCGATGGCATCAAGGTATGCCTTGATAGACGGGTACTGTGGCTTGTAGTTTGCGATGATCTCTTTTGCTGCCACAGCATCGTTGGAGAGCAGGGCATCTACGAGGAAGAGCTGAACCTTTGCCGCGTTCACACACATGCGGTTCGGATCAGTGATCTGGAAGTCGATACCGTGGAGAGTGCCGACAGCGCCGCCTGCGTTGATCTGTACACCTGGCATTACGCAGGTAACATCGCCAAAGTCAGAGGAACCGGTGCTCCAGCCATTATAGTCGAAGACAACTTTCTTTCTTCCGCAGAGCGCCACGCAGCATTCCTCAGCAAGCTTCATGAATGCCGGATCATGATACTCCGGCGCATATCCGGGACGGTCACTCAGCTCTACGCCTGCGCCCATAGCCAGTGCGGCTCCGGTCAGCGCGCGGTTCACCTTGATATTCTCTCTCTTGATCGCGTCTAAGGATTTTCCGCGGACATAGCTCTCGATCTTCATCTCGTCCGGGATGATGTTTACGGCACAGTTCGCGCCCATAAGGATCGGATGGAAGCGGATCGTATCTTTCTCCTGGAATGTTTCACGCAGATCGTTGCATGCCTGAAGTCCAAGCATAGCTGCGTATTCTGCATTGACTCCCATATGAGGAGCTCCGCCTGCATGGGCAGATTTTCCCTTGTAGCGGATATTTTTTGCTATACAGCCGTTCATGCCGAGCAATGCCTGAAAGTCAAGATCGGTATCGCCGTCCTCGTTGACACCAGATCCCTTTGTCATGCCGTGAACCATCATAGCCATGTCGACACCGTCTAAGAGACCACGGTACATGAACTCGGTCTTACCGCCATTGTACTTAATGATTCCTTTCTGGCGGAGTTCTTCACGGAATGCCAGCTGGATCATCTCCTCGGCCGGAACGACAACGAGGCGGATGGATCCGCAGAGACCGTCAAGGGCATGGGGTTGTTTTAATGCGGCTGCGATTCCTAAAAGGGCAGCAGACTGCGCGTTATGTCCGCAGCAGTGGGTCATTCCATTTACGGATTCCGGATGGTTCGAGATGTCGAGGGCATCCAGTTCACCGAAGATCGCTACCTTCGGGCCAGGTTTTCCTGTCTCAACATCAGTGTAGAAGCCAGGAATGTTTCCTGCTTTGACGAGTGTGTATCCAAGTGCCTCGTATTTCTCTGCGAGATAGTCATGAGCCTGCCACTCGGTGTAGCCGGTCTGCGGATGAGCCCAGATCCAGCGCTCCGCGTCGAGGATGAGCTGTTTTGCGGTATCTACGTTGTTTACGATCAGCTGTTGTCTGTCAGTCATGGAAATACCTCCTGAAGTATGTAATATTGGATGGAGTCAGGCGCTGTACGGGAACAAAAAGTTCTATATGTTATAGCAGCGGTGCAAGTCTCATATTGAGACAGGAGACCTGATTCCGAATAGAGCCATATGCCGTTAAAAAATGTTTTCAGGTCAAGCTCGGTTTTCTTTTAAAAGCTCGATCAGCGCATCCGTGTGCTCTTTTGTTGTTGCCCAGCTTGTGGCAATCCGGATCACGGTGTGGGAGTCATCATAGTTCTCCCAGAAGCTGAACTCCGCATGTTTCTCCAGACGGTGCAGAGCCTCGTTTTCCAGAATAACAAAAATCTGGTTTGTCGGAGTCTCAAGGAAGAACTGGTAGCCGTTCTCCTTCAATGCGGATTTTATCGCGGCTGCGCAGTCAAGGGCGGATTTTCCGATATGAAGGTACAGATCATCCGTGAAAAGGGCATCAAACTGGATCCCCAGAATGCGGCCTTTTGCGAAAAGCGCGCCGTGTTGTTTTATGATCGTAAAAAGGTGAGGGATCAGCGCCGGATCCGGAATCACGACCGCCTCGCCGAAGAACGCTCCACACTTTGTTCCGCCGATATAGAAGACATCGCAAAGTCTCGCAAGATCCTTTAATGTCACGTCATTATCCGGGGAAGCGAGAGCGTAAGCCAGTCTTGCACCGTCCACATAGAGTGGAAGATGATACCTGCGGCATGCTTCGTTCAGAGCAGTCAGCTCTTTTCGGGAATACAGGGTTCCGTATTCGGTTGGCTGAGAGATATAGACCATGCCCGGCATGACCATGTGCTCATGGCTCTCATCGGATAAAAAGGTGTCCATGTAGGCAGAGATCTGTGCTGCGTTGATCTTTCCATCTGTATTGGGCAGCGGGAGGACCTTATGTCCGCCGAATTCGATGGCACCGGCTTCATGGACTGCGATGTGTCCCGTGTCGGCGCAGAGAACGCCCTGATAGGAGCGGAGCAGCGCATCGATTACGGTGGCATTCGTCTGGGTGCCGCCGACGAGGAAATAGACGCCTGCCTCCGGAGCACCGCAGGCTTTGCGGATCTTATCCCGGGCAGATTCGGAGAACTCGTCGAGACCGTACCCAGAAGTCTGCATCATATTTGTGGAGAGAAGCTCCTTCATGATGAGTGGATGGGCGCCTTCCATGTAGTCACATGTAAATTTTAATTTTTCGTTTGCCATGTTAGAAACCTGACCTTTCGTGTTGTCTGACTCTATTATACAGATGGTATATTGATGTGTCAATGCGGGAAAACACATACAAAAATCTGAAAATGCAGAGGAAAAATCGGGAATTCTGCTTGCGATGGAAGAAGGGACGGAACTGCGTGAGAACGATGTGAAAATGGGAGCTCCACTCATAAATGGACTCTGTATGAAATAGAGTGTTATGAAGATCAGATTTTCGGGGAAACAGAGCATGAAGCAGAGGGTGATAGAGCCGGTTCTTGGGATATGTCTGCTTGCCATGGTGATTCTGGCGGTAAAATATGGGAGCGTTCATATGACGGGGAGCGGTGATGCCCGTATAAAAGAAATACCGGTGGTGGTGATCGATGCCGGTCACGGTGGAACCGATCCGGGAAAGGTCGGAGTTGACGGGAGTCTGGAGAAAGACATCAATCTGGCGATAGCAGACCGGTTAAAAACTTATCTGCAGCAGGATGACGTGAAAGTCATTATGACACGGGAGACGGACATGGGGCTTTATTCTGAGACGGACAGCAGAAAGAAGATGGCGGATATGAAGAAGCGGTGTGAGATCATTGAGGAGAGCGGCGCGGACCTTGTAGTCAGTATCCACCAGAACAGCTACCATGAGGAATCCGTGTCCGGCGGACAGGTATTTTATTACCGGGATTCATCGAAGGGAAAAGCGCTGGCAGCGATTCTGCAGGACCGGTTTGACTATGTTTTAGGGGAGCAGAATCGGAGACTTCCGAAGGCGAATGCCAATTACTATCTTCTTCTGCATGTAAAATGTCCGATCGTGATCGTAGAGTGTGGATTCTTAAGTAATCGGCGGGAGGCGGCGCTTTTAAACAGCGGGGAGTATCAGGATAAGCTGGCGTATACGATCCATATGGGGATCATGGAGTACCTGAATAAAAAGCAATGAGATAGGAAAAATGTACAAATGAAGAGAAATAAAATCGTCATATTACACAAAATAGGCCCACCTGTTTTTAATAATTGGGATGAAAAAATTAAAGGAGAGGATACCTTGACAAAAGAAGATATGAAACAGATTTCGGATCTTATGGACGAGAAATTCGTTGCCTTTGAGGGCCGAATGGATGAAAAATTTATTGCATCAGAAGACCGGATGAGGGCAGAGATTGTGGCATCAGAAGGTCGGATGAGGGCAGAGATTGCAGCATCGGAGGTACGGACAGGAGAAAAGATCGAATCCTGCGAGAAAAAGATCACGGCCTGCGATGAAAAGATTACCGCCGGTGAGGAGAAGATCACGTCTTGAAAAGAACAGATCACAGAATGTAATGAAAAGATCGATAAGGTGGAAAATGATCTGAGATCAGAAATAAAGAAGAATCGTATCAGCTTGACAAGGAGTATGCAGGAGCTGAATGCCAAATGGGTTGAAACAAATGAAAAACTGGATCGTATGCTTGCAAGGATGGAGGGAATGGATAAGAATATGAGCGCGATGCGGGCAGAAATGGACGCAGTGCCTAAGAGAGTCGACGCGGTAGAGACAAATCTGGGCAGAAAAATTTCAGAATCGGAGGCAGCTACCCGGAGATATACGGAAAAACTGTTTTTCCAGGTGGCAGAAGGCAAAAAGAAACGTTCTGTACGGTCATCTGGTCTGGAAGGATAAAAAATCCGCCGAAAACACGAATATTTCCGGCGGATCCTGTTATCAGAATTATTCAAGTACGAGTGTACCGTCGCCCTCAGAACGGATCGAGGATTTGAAGAACTCTTCAAATGCCTTCTCGAGGTAAGCCATATCCTTGGAGCCTGCAGTCTCATACGGGGAGTGCATAGCTAACTGCGGAAGTCCAACGTCTACCGTGTTTAAGGAAACCTGCGCGTTGGAGATATTTCCGAGGGTGGAACCACCGAGAATATCGGAGCGGTTTAAGAACTCCTGATACGGAACACCTGCGCGCTCGCAGAGGCAGCGCATAACAGCAGCGGAAACAGCGTCGGTTGTGTACTTCTGGTTTGCGCTGTGTTTGATCACGAGACCGCCGTTTAAGTAGGTGCGGTTTGTCGGGTCTGTCTTGTCTGCGTAGTTCGGGTGTACAGCATGTCCATTATCCGCGGATACCATGAAGCTGGAAGCGAGGGATGTAAGGTAATCTTCCTCTGTTCTTCCGAGACTGCGGTTGATGCGGCGGAGAATGTCGTAAAGGAATGTGGAACCTGCGCCCTGCTTTGTGCCGCTTCCGACTTCCTCGTTGTCAAATACGGCAACGACCGGGATGCAGCGGTCACTCTCACTGTTTAAGAGAGCCATTGTGGATGTGAACGCACACTGGAGGTCATCGAGACGCGGAGCGGAGATAAACTCGCCATCGCAGCCCCATACAGTACCTTCCATACGGTTATAAAGGAAAAGATCCATTCCCTTGATCTGCTCAACGGAAACGCCTGCCTCATCAGCGATCATCTCTTTGAAGGCCTTGCCTGAGTTGCTCATGCGGTATAACGGAAGCATATCCTTCTGGAAGTTGTACTTGTATCCGTCATTTACTTCACGGTTCATATGGATCGCAAGGTTCGGGATCATGAGAAGATCACGGTCAACGTTGATCAGTTTTGTTGTGAGACGGTTGCCGTCCTTTACAATGATACGTCCGGCAACGGAGAGCGGTCTGTCAAACCACGGTGCACAGAGCATTCCGCCGTACTTCTCAACATTTAATTTTACATACTGGTTCTCGACGTTCATCTCGGAAGACTCTTTGATCTTTAAGGTCGGGGAATCGCTGTGGCTTGCGGCAATATGGAAGCCGGAATAGTCCTTGCGGGACACCTTGAATGCGATGATCGCGGACTGGTTACGGGTCACAAAGTATTTTCCGCCCTCAACGAGGTTCCAGGTATTGCCCTCGGAGAGACACTCAAATCCTGCTTCGGTCAGGTAGTTTGCCAGCTCATGTACTGCATGGAAGCCGGTCGGACTCTTTTTGATAAAAGAAAATAATTCCTCATTCAGGTTCTGAATCATGTTTTTGTTACTCCTTTCGATAAATAACCCCTGTAAGTCATACTACTTTATTATATAAAAAAAATGCAGATCAGGCAAGCTTGCGCTATGATGTGCGCAAGTGTTAAAATAAAATTATGATCTGCAGGTGGAAAAAACGGGTATTGTCTGCACAGTACATGGCGGATAAAACAAATATTCCATCGGGAAATCTGCATTGGAATGAATTTTCGCGCGGAACTGTGAAGGTACTGAATAGCTGCAGAGAGAATAAAACATACCGGGAGGAAAAATGCATGAAAACATATCGGCCGCTTCTTGCTAATGTACTGGCCCAGACGATCTTCGGACTGGGATATTTCTTTATAAAAATGGGAATGGAGGTCGTAAACCAGGACACAGTAAAGTTCCTCTCATTCCGGTTTACACTGGGCTTTCTCGCCATGACGGTGGTGCTTTTACTTGGAATCCAGAAGGTGGACTACAAAAAGGGATTCGTGGGGCTGATTATCCTGTGCGGTCTGTTTAACCCGTCCATCAGCCAGATCCTTGAGACCACATCCACATCTTATGCGCCGACATCCCAGATTGCCATGTACAACAGCATGCTGCCCATCGTTATGCTGATCTTCTCCGCCCTGATCAATAAGGAATACCCGACAAAACGCCAACTCATGTTCGTGCTGGTCTGCGTTGCTGGAGTGTTTATCGCGAACATGGTAAAGCCGGGGACAACGGGGATGACGAAGATCGGACTGATCCTGATCATCGCCACGAATATTGCGGTGGCAATCAACCGTGTCCTTGTACGGCGGGCATCCGCGGTGTTCACGTCCTTTGAGATCATCTACATAACGACGGGAATGGGAGTGATGTTCTTTAATATTATTTCAGTGGGCAAGAGCGCGGCAACAGGAATTCTCCCGGAATACTTTAACGGGCTTATCTGCCCGCAGTTTGGGATTGCGGTGCTCTACATGGGAATCGGATCCTGCGTGATCGCGTTCTTATCCATGACATACGCTTCCGCAAACCTGCCCTTTGCGGTGTATGCGTCGACTTGTACGCTGAGCACGGTGATTGCCATCATCTCTGGCGTTGTCCTTTTACATGAGGTATTCACCCTGGTTCAGATCGTGGGCACGGTCGTGATCCTCACGGGAATTATCGGAATCAGCCTGTCTTATGATAAAGGGGATCAGGAGAAGAACAGGTTTCACCTGGAAAAGAAATAGATATGATATTTGTTTGAAAAAGGAGTTCAGAATCATTTGAGCGGATGATTTTGAACTCCTTTTTTGTGAGATATAACAAATTTAAAATGAAAGTTTTGGCACAATTGCTGATTGCAAATTCAAAATGTAAATGATAATATATAGCTACAAAGCAACCTAGCGAACAAGCTATCAAGCGGACAAAACCCGGGGGAAACACACAACATGTAAGGAGGCTTTTTATGTCAGAAAAGGTAGAACATAGACTTCTCAGCAAAAGGGGAACGCTTGGAAAGAGTGAACTGTTGGCATTGGGAGTCGGTCAGGTTATTGGTGCTGGAGTTATCACATTGGTTGGTCAGGCCGTAGGTGTAACTGGAAGATCCGCGTGGCTGGCTTATGGTATAGCAGTAATTATTGGCTTTATCATGGTCATTCCATATGTATTTCTTTCCAGCACAATTATAGTAAAAGGAGGCGCATATTCAGTTATTAAAGCGATGAGCGGTGAACGTTTGGCGGGAATGTATGTAGTGTCCTACATTACACAATGCTTAAGTCTGTCGCTGATGGGAACATCGTTGGGAATTTATTTGAATTCTTTGTGGCCTGTGTTGAATCCTAAATTATGTGCTGTATTTTTCCTGATCTTTTTTTATTTGATTAACTTAATGGGAATTTCAAGTATGGCAAAAGTTCAGAAGATAATGTCGGCAATTCTTGTTGCATGTCTGATGCTTTTTATTGTTACAGGCGTTACAAAACTTGACAGTGCGGTTGTAAACTTCTCCAATAGTGAATTTTTCATGAATGGACCGAGAGGATTTATTGACGCTGTATTTCTCTATATTTATTCAGTCACCGGATACTGGATGAATATCAACTATGCATCAGATGCAAAAGATCCGAAGCATGACGTTCCGTGGTCGATCATTATGGTTGTACCGATTATCATGGCCGTATATGTAGGGGTCGCATTAGTAGGCGGCGGAGTTCTTCCACTTGCGGATATTACAAATAAACCGTTAACAGAGACAGCCAGAGCGATCATGCCGACAGCATTGTTCGTGGTATTCATGTTAGGTGGACCGATCATGGCACTTCTCACAACGATCAATTCCTGCTATGCAGGTTTTGCAGCCCCGCATATTCAGGCGGCTAAAGACGGCTGGTATCCGGAATTTGTTGCAAAGACGAATAAACGCAATGCACCTTATATCGTGCTTACCGCAATCATGGCAGTTAGTATTGTTCCGGTACTGCTCAATTTCAGTATTTCTACAATTACACGAAACTGTACGATGGTACAGACTGTTACAATGGCCATGAGCGCCTTTGTGGTATGGAATCTTCCGAAGAGATTTCCGAAAGAGTGGGCAAAAGCACCGTATCATGTTTCAAATGGAGTTTTTTATGCGATTATGGCTCTGAGTATCTTTGCATATATTGCCGTTGCAGTGGCATCAGCAGCAAGTTTGACACCGACGATCGTAGGAGTGAGTGCAGCAGTTCTTATCATATGTTCTTTATATGCAAACATTCGCTATAAGGCAGGAAAGACCAACATTACAGTCAGCTATTGGACAGATCTCGAGGACGAAAATAAATAAAAGTGATAATAGAGAAAGGGATATTCTATGAAAATTACAAGTGTAGAGGTATTTGCAGGTTATGGTATTGTCGTTAAAGTAAACACAGATGAAGGTATCTCTGGATTTGGAGAATCTGGTCTTGCATACGGAAACAGTGCGGAAGCGGCTTTTAGCCAGTGCCTTGACTATGGAAAACTGGTTATTGGAATGGATCCAATGAATACAGAGGAAATTTGGAATCATCTTCATCGCCATACATTCTGGGGCATGGGCGGAGGTGCTGTAGAATACGGCGCGATTTCTGCGATTGACATTGCATGCTGGGATATTAAAGGAAAGAAATTTGGAGTTCCGGTATATCAGTTACTCGGCGGAAAGACAAATGACAATCTTAGAACCTACGCAAGTCAGATACAGTTTGGATGGGGAATTGCAAATAATGGAGAGACAGCAGGGTCTGTTGGACTTCCTGGAATTTTACGGAAACCAGAAGAATACTATCAAGCGGCCAAGGACTCTATTGCAGCAGGATTTGATGCAGTAAAAGTGGATCCGATTTTTAATCCAATGGAAGGATTTTCAATGGCAACGCAGGGGTGCCATCATAGAGGTGCTTTCTTACATAAGGATTTGAAAATGGCAGTTGAGAGAGTTGCAGCAATTCGTGAAGCTGGCGGGGACGACTTAGATATTATTATTGAGGTACATTCTCTGTTGGATACCAATACGGCAATTGAACTTGGCCAGGCATTGGAACCGTACCGCATCATGTATTTCGAGGAGCCGACACAGCCGTTAAATCCGGCGTTATTTAAGACGATCTCATCAAAAGTAAATATCCCACTGGCGACTGGAGAACGCAGTTATACAAGATGGGGATTCCGCCAGTTCTTTGAAGATAGAAGTCTTTCTATTATTCAGCCGGATATCTGCAATACAGGTGGATTTACAGAAGCAAAAAAAATCTGTGATATGGCACATACTTATGACATGGGAGTTCAGTTACATGTATGCGGCGGACCAATTGCGACAGCGGCAGCATTACAATTAGAAGCAGTAATTCCTAACTTTGTAATTCATGAGCATCATGTTGGCGCGATTCAGCCGGGATGCACAAATACATGTTTATATGATTATGAGCCGGTCAATGGTAAATTCAAAGTACCAGAACTTCCTGGAATCGGACAGGAGCTGACACCGGAAGAAATGAAAAGATGCAAGATGAGTAAAGTTGGAGAATAATTAGAAATTTGTGGGGAAGTCGTTTTTAATATCGACTTCCCCATTTTATTTTTTTCCGAAAGGAGTATTGCTTGAACTGGGTGGGAGATGTGTAGTATAATAATAGCTAAAGGGTGAAAAGCCCAATGAAAGAGAGAATTTGGAATGGCAAAGAAGATAGTCAAAAAAAATTTAGTGGACCAGGTTACAGAATTTTTGCAGGAAGCAATTGAAAGTGGAGAGTATCAGGTGGGGGATAGGCTTCCTTCAGAAAACGATTTGGCCAATGAATTTGGAACAAGCAGACTAACGGTTCGGTTAGCGATACAAAAACTGAATGCGCTCGAACTTCTGGAGACAAAAGTCGGAGATGGAACATATGTAAAAAGATTCAGTTTTGAAAAATATGTTGATAATGTTTCGGATATTATTTTTTCAGAAGATATGATGGGGGATATTAGGGAATTTCGTGACTGTATAGAAAAAAGATTTTCCCTGATTGCGACAAAGGAAAGAACGGGAGCGGAGTTGGAAGAACTTCGAATCCTGTGTGAAGAATTTGAAGCGTTTTATCGTGATGCGGCGGAGACACTGTCAGAAGATTTATTGGATAAACTCGCGCAAAAAGATTTTGAAATTCATATGAAGATATGTCAGATGTCACATAACGCATTATACAAAATCACATATCAGACAATGCGGACACTCTTGATCAATTATATGAAGGAAATTATTCTTACAAGAAAGAAAATGTACGATGAAAATCATGAAATGGATAAGTTTTTAAGTTCGTTAAAGACTCATAGACTTATTTATGCGGCGATTCGGGATCAGGATACAGAATCATGTTTGAAAGTACTTGATAATATGATCAATTATGAAGTACTTATGAATGATAATTATTTATAGTGGGGAGATAAATAAAATGTTTTTTGGAAAGATAAAAAAAACAGCTATTTCTATAGTATTAGCAATAGCTTGCGTCATGGTGACGTGTGGTATAACTTCAGATCCGGCATATGCGGCGGATATGGGCGCAGTTTACGGAATTTATGAGCATGGAACCGGTTGGAGTGGGTATCATGGTGACAGCAAAACAGCGCGTGCTGGAACCGGAAGCTATGTGACGGCGATCCGCGCCAGCCTTCTGGGACAACCTGAGGGAATGAACGGCACGCTTTCTTACCAGGTGAACTTAAGCGGAAGCGGATGGCTTTCCTGGCAGGAAAATATGACTTCGAATGGAAGCACCGAGACAGATATGCCGTTAGAAGCGGTCCGCATGGCATTTACCGGACAGCTTGCGGAGAATTATGATGTTTATTACTCTGTATATCAGAATGGCTCCTGGACAACTCCGGTGAAGAACGGGGAGACTGCGGGAACCGAAGGACAGGGACTCCGTGTGGATGGACTCTGGGTGACTGTGACAGGAAAAGACGCGGAGGTTCCGGAAGGTCCGAATGCGAAGAGTGTTGATCCGACACAGCCGATGGTTGCGCTGACATTTGATGACGGTCCGTCGAAGTATACGCCCCGGATCCTGGATTCTCTGGAAGCGAACGGCGGAAGAGCCACATTCTTCATGGTGGGCAACCGAGTTGCGTCCTATGCGTCTACTGTAAAGCGCATGGCGGATCTTGGATGCGAGACAGACAGCCATACCTGGGCACATACATATCTGACAGGAATGTCTGAGGGAGAGATATTACAGAGCTTAAATCAGACACGCGATGCCATCGTGGCAGCAGGCGGAAGTGCGCCGAAAGGTGTCCGCCCGCCGGGAGGAAAGATCAACGATGCCAGCAAGGCAGTTCTCGCTAAGGCAGGAATGCCGGCGCTCCTCTGGTCTGTGGATACGCTGGACTGGAAGACGAGAAACGCTCAGCACACCATTAACACCGTTTTAAGTCAGGTGAAGGACGGAGATATCGTTCTGATGCATGATCTCTATGAGCAGAGTGCGATCGCAGCGGAGACATTGATCCCGGAACTCACGAGGAGAGGCTACCAGCTTGTGACAGTGAGCGAGATGGCAGAACTTCGCGGCGGTATGGCAGCGGGACATTCTTACGGACATTTTCGTTGATTGATAAAAAATGATTGCAGTGTCACCGGAATTGTGATATTCTGTTAGCGAACAAATTAATATCGTTCTTCGGGGCGGGGCGAAATTCCCCACCGGCGGTATAGTCCGCGACCTGCGCAGGCAGTTGATTTGGTGAGATTCCAAAACCGACAGTATAGTCTGGATGAGAGAAGAAATTGTATGACAGGAGTAGTTCATTCGAGCCCCGGACTTTTTTCAATGGTCCGGGGTCTTTTTATTTACGTTGACAGCGGTTCATATCCGAATCAGCATGAGCCAGCGATCCTGCACAGCAATTCCTTGTTACAGAAGAACAACGAGTACAGGGAGGATCATTATGAACCAGAACAAAGTATTAAGTGTCAGAAATCTTGTGCTGATCGCCATGTTCAGCGCCCTTGCAGCCGTATTGGAGACGATTCAGGTCGCAGTTCCGTTTGCACCGCCGTTTTATAAACTCGACTTTGCGGAGCTTCCGGTACTGATCGGCGGATTTGCCATGGGACCGGCTCAGGCAGCCCTGATTGCGATCGTAAAAAACCTTTTAAAGCTGCTTTTAAACGGAACAAGCACATATTATGTTGGTGAGCTTGGAAATATTATCGGAAGCTGTATGTTTTCCGTACCGGCAGCACTGATCTACCGCAGACATAAGACGAAAAAGACCGCTATGGTCGCTCTCGCTGCCGGTGTCATCTGTGCTATCGTCGGCGCTGTATTCGTAAACTGCGCGATCACACTTCCGTTCTACGCAAAAGTTGCTTTCGGCGGAATCGAGAACATCATCGCAATGGGAACAAAGATCAACCCGGCAGTTACAAACCTGTATACATTCGCGATCTTCATGATCGTTCCGTTCAACCTTGTAAAATGTGGACTGAACGCGATCGTAACAGCACTTGTATATAAGCATGTCAGCGTAATCATCCATGCAGGGGTTCACAGAGAAAAGAAAACTGAAAATACGGCGGCATAACACCTGAAATGGGAGATTCCCCCGGGATAGAGACGGCGAAAGCCGTGTCTGCCTCGGGGGACTCACAATTTATGCGAGAAGTGAGCAAAAGCCTGCGCAGGCACAAAAGTGAGTGCTGGCAGGTGGAGGCAGTACTTGACGGATAACGACCGAAATGAGATAGTGAAGCGGCAATGACTTAAGAAACGGAGAAAATAAAATGGTAAGATATTATAACGAACTGACAAGACTGGAAATGGAACAGGTCGATAAGGACGAGACGGTGGTCATGATCCCGGTGGGAGCACTGGAGCAGCACGGAAACCAGTGTCCGCTGGGAACCGACGAGATCATTGCGGAGGGAACTGCGAGACGGATCAAAGAGGCACTCGATCGGGAGATCCCGGATTATCCGATGCTGATCTTTCCGTTGATCCCGGTGGGACTCAGCACGGAGCATGTGAACTTCTGTGGTTCCGTCACCTTAAAGCCGGATACCTTTTATCATGTCCTCTACGATATCTGTAAGGGACTGGCACATCACGGCTTCAAAAAGATCGCGGTCTTAAACTGCCACGGTGGAAACTCCCCGATCATTCAGGTTCTGAGCCGGGAACTGAGAAGTGAGCTTGGAATCGCCGTGTTTATCATCAACTGCGGTGCCTTCTTCGGAAATCAGGCAGTGAAGGACACTGTGACACCGGGAAATATCTGGGATTTTCACGGCGGTGAGATGGAGACTTCCATGGTCCTCGCAGAGCGGCCGGAGACGGTAAAGCTGGAGACCTCCGAGGCCGGAATTCCAAGAAAATTCATGGGCAACAGGACGTTTACCGTTTATGGACCGATCACACTTGGCTGGGTATCAGAAGAGTGGGAGACTGAGGACGGAAAGCCCATCGGGATCGGCGGTGATCCCAGCGGGGCGACAGCGGAAAAAGGAAATCAGATCTACGACAGCTTTGTGGAGTCGATTCTTTCCGGACTGAAAGAAATCAGAAAGTGGAAAGACTGAAATAAATGGAAACGATGCCGGAAAAGCCTGTAAATCCGTAGGAAAGCAGTTGCAACCATAACTTTCATGTGCTAAACTGAATACGCAATTAAACAAGGTGGGTGCTGCGTTTTATGCAGCACCTTTATCATTACGCAGTGAAGCAGAAACACACTGCCGGATGATCATAGAAAGCGGAGAGACGTAAAGGTTTTCCCGGACATTTGAGTAATAGAATCGAGAGTGCAGAATATGAATACAAAAGTAGTCCGTATCAAAGAGGAAGAGAAGACAAGAGAGGCACTGGAAAAGAATCCGGGGCTTTTAGAGGCGGCTGAGATCTTAAGAAACGGCGGTCTCGTAGCGTTCCCGACAGAGACGGTTTACGGTCTCGGCGCGAACGCGTTAAACGAAGAGGCGGCGAAAAAGATCTACGCGGCAAAAGGCCGTCCATCCGACAATCCTCTGATTGCCCATATTTCCTGTATGGAAGAGCTTCCGGCGATTGTGAAGGAGATCCCGGAGGCAGGACGGAAGTTAGCAGAAAAATACTGGCCGGGCCCATTGACCATGATCTTTCCGAAAAAGGATATCGTGCCTTACGGAACGACCGGCGGCCTTGACACCGTTGCTGTCCGCATGCCGTCAGATTCGGTTGCGAACTGTCTGATCCATCTTGCCGGAGTTCCGGTCGCGGCCCCGAGTGCCAACACATCGGGAAGACCGAGCCCGACAAAGGCAGAACATGTCATCGAGGACATGGACGGAAAGATCGAGATGGTGATCGACGGAGGTGCTGTTGGAATCGGCGTTGAGTCCACTATCGTGGATGTGTCTGGTGAGATCCCGACTCTTCTCCGACCGGGTGCGATCACGATCGAGATGCTGCGCGAGACACTTGGGCAGGTGGATATCGATCCGGTGATCTTAGGACCGGTGAGCGGTGATATCAAACCGAAGGCTCCGGGAATGAAATACCGCCATTACGCGCCGAAAGCGGATATGACATTGGTGGAAGGTGACATGGAGAAGGTTGTTGCCTATATCAATGAGCAGACGAAGAAGGCGGAGGCAGAGGGAAAGAAAGTCGGGATCATCTGTACCGAGGAGAGCCGGGCAATGTACCCGGAGGGAAATCTCGAGGTGATCGGTAGCAGAGAACACGAGGAGACAGTGGCTCATAACCTGTTTGCGGTGCTGCGTGACTTTGATGCCCGCAAGGTTGACTGTATCTTCTCCGAGAGCTTTTCAAAGGATCAGCTCGGTCAGGCGATCATGAACCGCCTGTGCAAGGCGGCCGGATACCATATTGTAAACGTATAAAAATTCCGGAAGATCTGCGCTTCATGCGCGGGATATAAAGAAGGCAGAATCCCATCGGCAAAGCTGATCCGGAATGGATTTTATTCGTAACTGCAGGTGTATGAAGCGGTTACATCTACGAAATGGAGGATGATTATGTCAGAGAAGAGAGACGGATACATTACCTGGGACGAATATTTCATGGGAGTCGCAAAGCTTTCTGCCATGCGCTCCAAAGACCCGAATACACAGGTTGGGGCCTGCATCGTGAGTCAGGATAATAAGATCCTGTCCATGGGTTACAATGGATTTCCGAAAGGCTGTTCTGATGATGAATTCCCGTGGGACAAGCTGGACGAGGATCCGTACAACAGAAAATATTTCTATGTGACGCACAGTGAGTTGAATGCGATCTTAAACTACCGCGGAGGCAGTCTGGAAGGAAGCAAGCTTTATGTGACCCTGTTCCCGTGCAATGAGTGCGCGAAGGCAATTATTCAGGCAGGGATCCGGACGATTGTCTATGAGAGTGATAAGTACGCGAACGATGCGTCCACACGGGCGTCCAAGAGAATGCTGAATGCGGCGGGTGTGCGCTATTATCAGTACAACCCGACAGGCCGTAAGATCGAGTACCGGGTATAACGGAGGAGCGAATGAAATTTTTGCTGGCGGCGATCAACGCCAAATATATCCACTCGAATCCGGGAGTGTACAGTTTGCGGGCTTTTGCGCAGACGAAGATCCCGGGGGCGGATATCGAGATCGGAGAATATACCATCAACCATCAGATGGATTTAATTTTACAGGATATCTACAGGAGAAAGCCGGATTTTATCGGCTTTTCCTGCTATATATGGAACATTTCCTATATCATGGAGATCGTCCGGGACGTAAAGAAAGTGCTGCCGGAGGCGGAGATCTGGCTTGGCGGTCCGGAGGTGTCTTATGATGCGAAAAAAGTGCTGACGCGTGGGCCGGATGTTAGCGGTATCATGCGCGGGGAAGGCGAGCTGACGTTCACAGAGCTTGTGCGTGCTTATCTTCAGAGAGAAAAAACGTCCGTACCGGACGGATATACAGGTGAAAGCTTTAGGGGACAGGCAAAGGAGGAAACTTCCGGCTGTGCGGAAAATACCCGGATGCCGGAGAATGCCGAAGGAGAAAATGCGCATTCAGATCGTCTGGACTTAAGTCAGATTCCGGGAATTACTTATCGCGCAGCAAACGGCGAGATCGAGGAACATGGTCCGCAGCGTCTTCTCAGTCTCGATGAGATCCCATTCTACTATGATGATATGGCAGGATTCGAGAACAGGATCGTCTACTATGAGAGCAGCCGCGGGTGTCCGTTTTCCTGCAGTTACTGTCTTTCTTCCATCGATAAGACGGTGCGCTTCCGGAGTCTCGATCTGGTACTCCCGGAACTGCAGTTTTTCCTGGACCACAAGGTCCCACAGGTCAAATTTGTGGACCGCACCTTCAACTGCAAAAGAGAACACACGCTGGGGATCTGGCGGTACCTTGTGGAGCATGATAACGGGATCACGAACTTCCACTTCGAGGTTTCCGCGGATATCTTTGACGAGGAGGAGCTGGAACTGATCGGAAAGATGCGCCCGGGTCTGATCCAGCTGGAGATCGGTGTCCAGTCTACAAATCCGGACACGATCCGGGAGATCCACAGGCACATGGATCTGGTAAAACTGAAACGGGCGGTGGACCGTGTTTACGATTACCGGAATACCCACCAGCACCTTGATCTGATCGCGGGACTTCCCTATGAGAACTATGAATCATTTATGCGCTCATTTGATGACGTTTACCGGATGCGTCCGGATCAGCTCCAGATGGGGTTCTTAAAGGTGTTAAAAGGATCCTACATGGAGGAGCAGGTTGCGGCATATGATCTGAAATACCGGGGAATCCCGCCCTATGAAGTGCTTTCCACAAAGTGGCTTCCTTACAGCGATGTGATCCGTCTGAAAGGCGTGGAGGACATGGTCGAGGTCTACTATAACAGCGGCCAGTTCCCGGCGACGATGAAGCTGCTGGAGAAAAGATTCCAGAGACCATCGGAGATTTTTGTGAATCTGGCGGAATACTATGAGAAGAACGGCCTTACCGGGATCAGCCACAGCAGACTGGCCAGGTATGAGATTCTGTACCGGTTCCTGGAAGAGGATATGAGGGAAGAAGAGCGGGATCATGTTACGGCTGCAAAGGTCCCGGAAACCGGACAGCAGTCCTTAGCGGACTTCCGTGACAGTTTAATGTATGACCTCTATGTCCGCGAAAACATCAAGAGCCGTCCGTCCTTTGCCAGCGACCAGTCTCCGTACAAAAAGGAAGTCCGCGAATTCTTCATGGCGGAGGAAGAAAATCCAAAATGGCTCACGGATTACGCTGGCTTTGATTCGAGGCAGATGGCGAAAATGGCTCATCTGGAACATATGGAAGATGGGACGTTTGTACTGTTTGATTATAAAAAGCGGGATCCGCTGTCTGGGAATGCGGGAGCGGTGCGTTTTGTATACAAGGATGGAGAAGAGACATGGCAGATGAAATGATAAATTCTTATGTCGCACTGGATCTTGAGACGACAGGGATCGGTGCACGCCATGAAAAGATCACGGAGATCGGTATGGTGAAGGTGATAGATGGCGAGGCAGTGGACACCTATCATACGATGGTAAACCCGCACCGGGAGATCCCGGAGAGGATCGTGGAGCTGACGGGGATCACGGATGATATGGTGAAGGATGCACCGGGGATCGATGAGATCCTGGATGAGGTCCTGAACTTTACAGGAGAGCTTCCGCTGCTTGGTCATCAGATCATTTTCGACTACGGTTTCCTTGTTCAGGCTGCGGTAAACCAGAAGCGGAAATTTGAGAAATATGGGGTTGATACGCTGAAGCTCTGCCGCTATCTGATGCCGGGAGCGGAAAAGAAAAATCTGGGTGCTGCCTGCGCATATTTTGGCGTTCATCAGGACACGGCACACCGTGCGCTTTCCGACGCTTATGCCGCCCATGATCTCTACCAGGAATTAAAAAGAAGGTTCGGAAAAGAGCGCCCGGAACTCTTCACCGCAAAAATGCTGCAATATAAGGCAAAAAAGGAACGGACGGCGTCTAAAAGGCAAAAAGAACACTTGCAGGATTTACTAAAATATCATAGAATAGACATAACTGTCGAGATCGATCACATGTCCGGAAACGAAATCTCCCGGATGATCGACAAGATCATTTTCCAGTATGGAAGAATACCGGAAAATGCGAAAAAACAGGGATAGATTTCGGGAACGCTGGAAGAATGACTATTAAACGGCATGACAGCTGATGAGAGCTGTGAGATGCGGACCGGAATGGAAAGCAAGAAGAGGTGAATGGTTTGTTTAACATGAATAACAAAAAAACAAGAAAGATTTTCTCTACCATCGTGATCGTGCTGGTCGTACTTGCAATGGTAGTGCCGATGATTCTCGGTTCCCTTCTTTCTATCTTTTAATATGATGAGAAAAGACCTGGGATATATCAGGCAGCAGAAAGGTATCAGCGAGGAAAAAAGAATGAAAAAAAATGTGTGGATCTCAGGTGTGACGGCGTTACTGAGCGCCGGACTTGTCTGGATCGCCCCGGTTTCCACACTGGCAGATGAGCGGATCCCGGATGGGGTCTCCGTTGGAGCCGTCAGCCTTTCCGGACTTACGGAAGCGGAAGCCGAAAAGCAGATCGAAAGTTATGTAAATGAAAAACTAAATCAGGATATCACACTTGTGGTAAATGGCGCGGAGGCGAAATCCGATGCGAAGACGCTTGGCGTTGCCTGGGATAATCAGGATGAGGTGGCGAAAGCGGTCCAGGGGACAGAGCTGAAGGGAAATCTTGTAAAAAGGTATATGAAAAAGAAAGATCTTGAGGTAAATCCGCTGAAGATCGAGCTGGATCTCTCTGTGGATCAGGATAAGATCTCTTCTTTCGTATCCGCGAACTGTGATTCTGCGGTGGCGGATGCTGTTGACGCAACGATCACGAGAAAGAACGGAAAGTTTGAGATCACACCTTCAAAAGAAGGTGTGACAGTAGATATGGACGCAACGAAAGCGGCCCTTAATGAGGCGCTGAACAGTGAGGACACAGGCGCGATCCGTGTGGAGGCGTCCGTTACTGTGGATAAGCCGAAGGTGACGGAGGAAGATCTTGCAACGATCAAGGATGTTCTCGGAACTTTTTCCACAAGCTTTGCGACCAGCGGTGCTTCCCGATCCACAAACCTTGCAGTAGGTTCGGGAAAGATCAACGGACATGTGCTGATGCCGGGAGAGGTTCTTTCCGGGTATGAGTGTATGCATCCGTTCACACTGGAAAACGGATATAAGACGGCGACTGCTTATGAGAATGGCCGGTCTGTTGACAGTATCGGCGGCGGTGTCTGCCAGATCTCTACAACTCTCTACAACGCGGCTTTATACGCGGAGCTGGAGATCGTTCAGCGCCAGAATCATTCCATGTCGGTCAGCTATGTAAAACCGTCTATGGATGCGGCGATTGCCGGAACTTACAAAGACCTGAAGGTGAAGAATCCTTATGATACCCCGATCTATATCGAGGGATACACACAGGGAAAGACACTGACGTTCACGATCTACGGAAAAGAGACGAGACCGTCGAACCGCACTCTGGCATTTGAGTCAGAGACACTTCAGACTGTGCCGTCACCAACCCAGGAGATCCAGGATCCGAGCCTTCCGGCCGGAAAGCGCGTGAAAGTGGAATCCGGGCATACGGGATTAAAGTCGAAATTATATAAGTGCGTATATGTGGATGGACAGCTGCAGGAACGTACCCTGTTGAACTCTGACACATACAATGCGTCAAAAACAGTTTACCGTGTAGGAACGGGAGCTGCTGAGACAGCAGCACCGGCACCGACCGAGACGGCAGCGCCAACTGAGACGGCAGCGCCGACCGAGACAGAGGCGCCGGCACCGGTTGAGACAGAGGCGCCGGAAACACAGGCACCTGCTGAAACTGCCGGACTGCAGCCGGGCGAAAATTATGGCCCTGGAATGGGTGAGAACGCGGCTTAGGCCGCATAGAAGAGAGACCGGAATCATGAGAAAAATTGAGCGCGAACCCAACGGAGCGGGGATCTTCAGACCGGGACAGGATCTGGTAGTCGCAGGGACGATCGGAAAAAACGGTGTGAAGGCGGCTCTGTCGGCAAAAGAAAAAGAGATATCGGCCCGATTCCCGGAATGGTTTGTCAAGCGGATCCGGGAGCAGGCAGATAAAAAGTTAGAACTGACTCCGGAGATGTTCGATGCCTGCGGCGCAGGAGAATGGGAAGAAATTTCGGAGGGCGGCATACTGGCCGCCCTTTGGACTATCTCAGGAGCGTATGAGCAGGGAATTTCCTTTGAACTGAGGAAAATCCCGGTCGCACAGGAAACGATCGAGATCTGTGAACTTTTTGACCTGAATCCATACCGGCTCGCATCGGGAGAATGCCTTCTGATGGCGGTGGAAAACGGTGGGGATGCCGTGAGGATCTTAAGCGAGGCGGGGATCCCGTCCGCAGTGATCGGAAAAGTGGAAAAAGGTATTGCGAGAAAGATGACCGGGATCGGAACAACAGGATTTCTGGAACGCCCGGCACAGGATGAAATCTATAAGATCACAGGAGAATGTGTATGACTGTGATCTGACTGGGAGAAAGCTTTCCTGCCGGGACAGCCGGTCGGAATATGGATTTACCTGTAATCGCTGCTATGACTTTGTAAGAAACTGTTGCCCATAAGAGAATGCAAGCGGCAGATTCCTCAGGTGAAAGCACTGAACAGATATGTGACAAGGAGGATTTATCATGCGTGAAAAAATTTTGGCGATCATTGAAAAGAACAGCCGAATTGATCTGAAAGATCTGGCCGCCCTTTTGGGCGAGAGTGAAGCAGCCGTCGCGAATGAGATCGCGGACATGGAAAAAGAAAACATTATCTGTGGATATCACACCATGATCAACTGGGATAACACCGGAAACGAGAAAGTGATCGCACTGATCGAAGTGAAAGTAACTCCGCAGAGAGGAATGGGATTTGACAAGATCGCGGAGCGCATTTACCAGTACAGCGAAGTGAATTCCGTATATCTGATGTCCGGTGCGTTTGATTTCACCGTGATCATCGAAGGAAAGACTATGCGTGAGGTCGCTCAGTTTGTATCTGAAAAACTCTCCCCGATGGATTCCGTCCTCAGCACAGCGACCCATTTTGTACTCAAGAAATATAAGGACCACGGCACGATCATGTATGAGAAGCCGGGGGATGAAAGGATGATGATTACACCGTGAGAAACCCGTTATCTGATAAAATCGTAACGATCCCGCCGTCCGGGATCCGTAAATTCTTTGATATTGTAAGTGAGATGAAAGATGCAATCTCCTTAGGCGTCGGAGAGCCGGATTTTGATACTCCGTGGCATATCCGTGAAGAGGGCATTTATTCTCTGGAAAAAGGACGTACCTTCTATACATCCAACGCAGGCTTAAAAGATCTGAAGATCGAGATCTGCAACTATTTAAAGAGACGTTTTGACGTGGAATATGACTATAACAAAGAGGTCATGGTAACCGTCGGCGGAAGTGAAGCGATCGATATCGCGCTTCGCGCGATGTTAAATCCGGGAGACGAAGTTCTGATCCCGCAGCCGAGCTATGTGTCCTACACTCCGTGTACGATCCTGGCGGACGGTGTTCCGGTTACGATCCAGCTTGAGGAGAAGGATAAGTTCCGCCTGACAAAAGAAAAACTCCTGGAAAAGATCACACCGAAGACGAAAGTCCTGGTGCTTCCGTTCCCGAACAACCCGACCGGTTCCATTATGGAGGCGGAAGATCTGGCGGAGATCGCGAAGGTCTGCGTGGAGAAAGACCTGTTTGTTATCTCCGATGAGATCTACTCCGAGCTTACCTACAAGGGACAGCACTGCACGATCGCCGCATTCCCGGGAATGAAGGAGCGTACCGTTCTGATCAACGGTTTCTCGAAATCCTTCGCGATGACCGGATGGCGTCTCGGCTATGCATGTGCGCCGGAGATCATCCTGAAACAGATGTTAAAGATCCACCAGTTTGCGATCATGTGTGCGCCGACAACAAGCCAGTATGCTGCGGTTGAGGCGCTGAGAAACGGTGATCATGATGTGGTCGAGATGCGTGAGGCATATGACCAGAGAAGACGTTACCTTGTAAAGGCACTTCGCGATATGGGATTTGACTGCTATGAGCCGCAGGGCGCGTTCTATGTATTCCCGAGCATCAAGAAATTCGGTATGACTTCCGATGAGTTTGCTTTAAAGCTTCTTGAGGAGGAGAAGGTTGCCGTTGTTCCGGGTACTGCGTTCGGCGACTGCGGAGAGGGATATCTGAGAATCTCCTATGCGTACTCCTTAAATGATCTGAAACGTGCGCTTGAGAGAATGGAGCGTTTCGTGAAGAGACACCTGAACGAAGAGAAATAAAAAGAATTGTGACTGTGCGGATACCGGACAGTCATGGAAAACGGAGCTTCCCCGGCTTGATCATGAAGGTGGTCGGGCCGAGAAATTTCTTGTTTAACAGGAAATTCCGATGGAACTTCCTGTTAAACAAAAAGGCACATTCATTCTTATTTATGCGAATAACGAGCCGAAGCACATTCTTTTTATATGACAGGAGAGACCACAACATGAACATCGTATTATACGAGCCGGAAATGCCGGCCAACACAGGAAATATCGGGCGAACCTGCGTGGCAACGAACACGAAGCTGCACCTGATCGAGCCGCTGGGATTTAAGCTCAGCGAAAAACATCTGGTCCGTGCCGGACTGGACTACTGGGACAAGCTGGATGTGACGGTGTACAGTGATTATCAGGATTTCTTAAAGAAGAATCCGAGAGCAAAGATCTACATGGCGACCACCAAAGGCGAACATGTATACACGGATGTTCCGTATGATCCGGACGCCTATATCATGTTCGGACCGGAGAGCCGCGGGATCCCGGAGGAGATCCTTGTGGAGAACCGTGAAAACTGCATCCGGATCCCGATGTGGGGAGATATCAGATCCTTAAATCTTTCAAATTCCGTTGCGATCGTGCTCTATGAGGCGCTCAGACAGAACGGGTTTGAGAAGATGACGATGGAAGGACATCTGCATCATCTGCACTGGAAAGAGTAGAAATTCTGCGGATTTCGCCGGAAGGTGAGACACCGGAAGGATCCGTACAGCCTGGAAAAGGAAAAAGAGGAAAGAGGAAAACGATCATGATAAATGAAAAATGGGAAGAACAGTTCCGCGAACAGATCCATGGTTTCGTGGAGACAATTGAAAAATTTGACAAAGGCGAGATCGACCGGAAGGCATACAAGGGAATTTCCGGAGGATTCGGAAGCTATGCGCAGCGGGATCCTTCCAAACATATGCTGCGTCTCAGAATGGCAGGCGGAAACCTGACGGAAAAGCGCCTGGAATTCCTTACAGAGGCGGTAAAGGATTACGGTGTGGAGCTCATGAAGCTTACGACATGTGAGACTGTCCAGCTTCACAATTTAAAGGCGGAGCAGGTTCCGGTCCTCATGGAAAAAGCAATCGATGCCGAGATCTACAGCCGGGGCGGCGGCGGAGACAATCCGAGAAATATCATGATGAGCCCGCTCTCCGGAGTACAGAAAGGGGAAGCATTCGATGTAAAGCCGTATGCGGAGGCAGCGGCAGAGTATCTGCTCTCCATCGCTGGTGAAATCCATATGCCGAGAAAGCTGAAAGTGGCGTTCTGCAACGGAGCTGACGATTCTGTACACAGTGCATTCCGTGATATGGGATTCATGGCAAATCCGGACGGAACATTCACACTCCGGATCGCCGGCGGACTCGGCGGCGGCTATAAGATGGGAGTCCTCGTAGATGAACATGTCCAGGCGACAGAGATCCTTTACTATATCCGCGCCATGATCGAGACATTCTGCCAGCACGGCAATTATGAGAACCGCGCGAAAGCCCGCACCCGTTTCATGCAGGAGACACTGGGAGTTGACGGATTAAAGACGGCGTTTCTTGAGAACGTGCAGAAAATGAAAGAAAAAGGCGGTCTGGACCTCCATGTGGAAGAAAAAACGGTTACGAAAAAAGGTTCCGGAGAAATCTCTGATAAGCGTGTCATTGCCCAGAAACAGCCGGGACTCTACGCAGTCGCTTATCATCCGATCGGAGGATGTCTCCCGGCTGGAAAACCGGCAGAGCTTCTCGCACTTTTAAAGGAGATCCCGGATGCAGAGTGCCGGATCGCACCGCATGAGACGATCTATATCATCAACCTGACTGCAGACGAGGCAAAGAAGGTTCTCGCAGCAACGGCTGACGGAGCCCAGACAGCCTTTGAGAACAGTGTTGCATGTATCGGCGCATCGATCTGCCAGCAGGGCGTCAGAGACAGCCAGGCGGCGCTCAGAGCGGCTGTAGCGGCCGTCAGAGAGGCAGGAGTCCCGGACGGCGCTCTTCCGAAGATCTGTATTTCCGGATGTCCGTCCAGCTGTTCCGCGCATCAGGCGGCGGCGCTCGGTTTCCAGGGCGCAGCAAAGACCGTAGACGGAAAGCCGGAGTCTGCGTTTAAGATGTTCGTCGGTGGAAGTGATAAACTCGGTGCGGCAAAATTCGGCGAGGCCGGAGCCGTGATCCTGGAGCGTGATCTTCCGAAGCTTCTCGTGGAGCTTGGAAAAGCAGCGGCAGCATCTAACATGAACTGGGAGACCTGGATCGCTGGTCATGGGGATGAATTCCGGGCGATTGTGGAAAAGTACGCGTAAAAGACTGCGTGCTGTGGAAAGACGGAATCCCTATAAATATAAAAATGTCGGCAGTTTTAATCTACTGCCGACATTTTTTGCAGAAAACGTGGATTTTTGTTCGCAGCCGGGAAGGTGCTGAACAATTACGGATCGGTCAGGACAGGATCCTACATCTCGATCAATTGAAACGGCACCTGTCTTGCGCGCAGCATCTGCGCTTCGCGGCGGTGGCAGGTAAAGATGATGATCTGACCTCCGTATGCGGCGGAGAGCCATTCGAGAGCCGTCTTCAGCCGCTCATCATCGTACTGGGTAAAGCTGTCGTCGAAGATCAGCGGGAAACCGCCGGATTCAGATCCGGAACCGGTGAGAAGCTTTGCGGCGGCAAGGCGCAGGGCGAGATAGACCTGGTCCATGGTTCCGCTGCTGACGTTTTCGAGCGGGACGAGCTTTGTCTTCGTGTTCAGGAAGACGTTCAGATTCTCGTCGATGCTCATGCTGTCGTAGATCCCGCCGGTGATGCCGGTGATATACTGGGACGCCTCTTTGTTCAGATAGAGTCCGAAAGAATCCCGGATCGTGGAGGAGAGGTCTGCCATGGTCTCCTGGGCGAGGTCGATGGCGACGATCTCATCGTGGATGCGGTCATTCTCCGCGAGAGTCCGCTTTAACGCTTTCGCTTTATTTTTGCAGTTGCTCAAGTGTTCCAGCTTTTTTTCCAACTCCCACTGGGTCCGCTGCTGTTTCTCGATCATCTCGCTGCAGCCGGCCTGTTTTGTCTGGAGATTACTCAGATCTTCCAGAAATTTCCGGATCTCCGCCTCGGACTGGGCGACCATATCACAGAGCTTCGAAAATTCGCCCATCCGCGCGCGGAATGCGTTCATGGCATCTTCGGACACTGCGGAATCTCCGAGATGTCTTGCAAGAAGAGCGCCAAGTTCCGCCGAGGTGCTGTCGCACATTTTGTGATATTCTTTATCTTTCTGACGGAAGATCAGGGAGATGATAAAAAAGATCACAGCCGCCGCCACAGAAGCTCCGCAGACAGGGAGATATGCGGTGAGATTGAAATATCCAAGAGCCGCCGCTGCCCCGAGTCCTGCGATCCCGAGAACGGCCGTAAGCGCGGACAGGACTTTTCTGGACTTCTTGCTGCACTCCATATTCAGCATATTGTATTCACTGTATAATTTTTCTGCATTGGTGGACATCGCATCCACGGAAGCCTGGTCTGTAAAACCATTGTTTGCCAGGACTTTCTTTCCGTTTGCGAGTTTCTCGTCCAGATCCTTTTTCTGTGTCTGGGTATTTTCGATCAGTCCATTGACCTGGGTCCGCATATTCTGGTAGGCGGCGAGCTGATTCTCGTATTCCGGTCCGGCGATCTCTGACTCGACACTCCGGATCTCTGCAAGAAGAGAAGTGAACTCCCGGCTCGCCTCCGGGATCAGCCCGGCTTCGAGCGAACGTTTCTGATTCCGCAGAAATGCGGTGGCTTTCGTGATATTTAAGGAAATATTGCCGGTGGTGTTCATGTTGGCGATATAGTTTTTGAGTTCCGTCACCATACCGTCCTCAGTGGCACTCTTTAGCTGACCGATGCTGATCGTGTTGTTGTACATGGTCTCGGTAAGTCCGTTTAACAGGCCGGAAATAAATTCCTGGCTTGCATTTTCTTCAAGACCTTTTGTCTCATTGATGATCTTTAAAGACTTATTTTCTTTCCGGAACCGCCGCTCGATGCGGTAGATGGTCCCATCTTTTTCCAGTCTCAGCCAGCCTTCGTAGGTCCCGCTGTTTTCCCACGGTTCGTACTTTGTATACAGGTCATTCTTTGCCGCCCGTCCCCGCCCGCGCTCAATCCCGAAGAGCATGCCGCGGATAAAGGTGTGGAGCGTGGATTTTCCGGCTTCGTTCTTTCCGTAGATAATGTTGATCCCGTCGTTGAAGGAGATGGTCCGGTCATGAAATTTTCCGAACCCGTCGATATGTAATTCGAGTAATCTCATGGCTGACTCCTTTCGTCTTTTGTCATAAGCAGGGCGTGGATCCCGTAATAAAGCGCTTTTTTCTCCACAGGACTCATATCTTCCTTCATGAGCGCCTGGATATAAAAGCCGATCATGTCGCTCGGATGTTCCGCGAACAATGCGTGGAAATCATACTGCGGTTCCGATTCATCCAGGATCTCGATGATATTCCACTGACCGGAGAGAAGATCCAGGTCAAAACTGATATCAGGATCCCGCATGCCGCGGATGCGGAAACGATAGATATTGCCCGCGCCGCGCTTGCGGATCTCATCGGCAATGATCTGGGAGAGCTCGGTGTTGGTCGTCTGAGGAGTTACATTGACCACTAACGGGATATACTGGGCCTGGCAGACTTCCTTAAACTGCAGGGAGGTCACATGACCGCTCGCGGTGTCGATTTCCCCGACAAAATATCCGTGCGGTCCGGTCTCCGTCATGTCGAGCGGTTCCGGGGAACCTGCGTAGGCCATGCGGTTTTCCAGGAGAACCTCCGGCTTGTGGATATGCCCAAGGGCGATATAGGAGAACGGGGATGCAGCCAGTGCATTCCGGTCAAAAGGAACATGCTTTGCATCACCGCCATGGAGCATGAGGATCCGGGTACGTCGGGATGCCGGAAGAGAGATGTTGTCGGCCTTTGCCTCGGTAATCTCGGCAGTGTGATAGCTGAATCCGTAAACTTCTGTGTTCAGCTCCTCAAAATAGACGGAAGAGAGGTCCTCGTCCATCAGAAATGTCACGTTCGGCGCCCAGGTAAAGCTGAGGAGTGCGGAACTCTTCCGGATCCGGTCATGGTTTCCGGCAATGATGACAACTCTGGTCCCGGGGATCGTAGAGAACAGATAGTTGACTTCCTTTAAGTCGCGGGCCAGCGGCTGGCGGTGGAACAGATCGCCGGAGATCAGAAGGAGATCGGCGCGGGAGTCTCTCGCGTCCTCAATGATTCCCTGGAATGTCAGTCGGATCGCCTGTTCCCGCTTTTTGCCCCAGGGCTTATCACTGTCCGGGATCATGCCCCAGTGGATATCGGCGGTGTGGATAAATTTCATAGGTTCCTCCCAGTGTAAAAGATCAGGAAAAATCGAAAAGGAGCGCAACAGATCGTCTGTGCGCTCCCTGCGGCTGCCATGCATCGAAAGGACGCGGCGGGCTGCTGTTTTTCCTTATAACTCGCAGTTATTAACGGTACGCGGGAACGGGATCACGTCACGGATATTGCCCATTCCTGTGAGGTACATCACGCAGCGCTCGAAGCCGAGACCGAAACCGGAGTGGCGGACACTGCCGTATTTTCTGAGGTCGAGATAGAAGCCGTAGTCTTCCGGTTTTAATCCGAGCTCATTCATGCGGGCGAGAAGCTTGTCGTAATCGTCCTCACGCTGGCTTCCGCCGATGATCTCGCCGATACCCGGAACGAGGCAGTCCACAGCGGCAACTGTCTTTCCGTCCGGATTTAACTTCATGTAGAACGCCTTGATCTCCTTCGGGTAGTCGGTAACGAATACCGGTTTCTTGAAGATCTTCTCAGTCAGATAGCGCTCATGCTCTGTCTGGAGATCGCAGCCCCAGAATACCTTGTAATCGAACTCGTCGTTGTGCTCTTCGAGGAGCTTGACAGCCTCTGTGTAGGTAACACGGCCGAATTCGGAATTTAATACGTTGTTTAAACGGTCGAGAAGTCCCTTGTCGACGAACTGGTTGAAGAAGTTCATCTCAGACGGAGCGTTCTCAAGAACGTAGCGGATGACATATTTTAACATGCCCTCTGCGACAGTCATATTGTCGTCAAGATCAGCAAATGCCATCTCCGGCTCGATCATCCAGAACTCAGCTGCATGACGGGTCGTGTTGGAGTTCTCTGCACGGAAAGTCGGTCCGAATGTGTAGATGTTGCGGAACGCCATCGCGTAAGTCTCGCCGTTTAACTGGCCGCTTACAGTCAGACTTGTGTGTTTGCCGAAGAAATCCTTGCTGTAGTCAACGGCGCCGTCTGCTGTCTTCGGAACATCGTTGAGGTCCATGGTCGTTACCTGGAACATCTCGCCTGCGCCTTCACAGTCACTGGATGTGATCAGAGGTGTGTGGACATAGACGAAGCCCTGCTCCTGGAAGTACTGGTGGATCGCGTAGGCGATTAGGGAACGCACACGGAATACAGCCTGGAAGGTGTTGGTACGCGCACGAAGGTGCGGGATCGTACGAAGGTATTCGAAGGTGTGACGCTTTTTCTGGAGCGGGTAATCCGCGCTGGAAGCGCCTTCAACAACAACCTCTGTCGCCTGGATCTCGAACGGCTGCTTTGCCTCCGGTGTTGCAACGAGAGTCCCTTTTACGATGATGGAAGCGCCGACGTTTAACTTGGAAACTTCAGCGAAGTTTGCCATTGTATCATGGTAAACGATCTGTAAGGTATCGAAGCTTGTACCATCGTTTAATACGATAAAGCCGAATGCCTTGGAGTCACGGATGCTGCGGATCCAGCCACCGACGGTGATCTCCTTGTCTAAATATTTCTCACGCTCTTTAAAGAGCTCTTTGACTGTTGTCAACTGCATGATTGTTTCTCCTTCTAAATACATCTCCTGTAACAGTGTGTTACATAGTCTCTTCTTTTTAAATGCAATCTGCTACTAGTATAGCGTATTTTTTATGGGGATTCAAGGTGAAATAGGCATAACACGGTGGTTTTCGGGAGTTTTTTAAAGGCCTCCCGGGCAGAAATTACAGAGTCCATCAAGATTTGTAAGTAAAATAAGTTACAGTTCAGTAAAGCGGTTACTGTTCATGCGTTGCATGACTAGCAACGGAATTTGCCGTGGCTGGACTGTAACATCCTTACTTCTTATTATTTGCAAACATTACTGCGTATTCAATGGAATTTCTAAGACTTAATTCACTTGCCTTACCGGTTCCAGCCTGGTCAAATGCAGTTCCGTGATCTACAGATACCCGGATGATCGGCAGCCCTAAGGTAATGTTTACACCAGCTACTGCATCCCATGCCTTCTTCTCATGATTGTATACAAAGCCTACTACCTTTAACGGGATGTGGCCCTGATCATGGTACATGGCAACTACAATGTCGTACCAGCCGCCTCTTGCCTTGGAAAATACTGTGTCCGGCGGTACAGGTCCGTCTGCATTGATGCCTTCTGCCTTTGCTGCCTCAATTGCAGGGATGATCTCATCGATCTCTTCTCTTCCAAACAAACCGTGTTCACCACTGTGTGGGTTCAAACCAGCTACACCGATCTTTGGCTCCTTAATGCCCAGATCCCTGCATGCCTTGTCCGCAATACGGATCACGTCTAATACACGCTGTTTTTTTACACGGTCACAGGCTTCACGCAGGGCAACATGGGTAGAAACATGGACTACACGTAAGTTTTCATGCGCCAGCATCATAGTATAGTTCTTGGTTCCGGTCATATCTGCGTAGATCTCTGTATGTCCGGAATAATGATGTCCTGCAAGATTTACTGCTTCTTTATTAAATGCATTGGTAACAGTAGCGTCTACCTTTTTATCCATAGCCAGTTCAATGACCTTTGTTACATATTTAAAAGCGGCATCTCCGCACATAGCGGAAACTTCCCCTCTTTTTAACTGTGCCATATCAACTAGCCCCATATCCAGCACATCAATGGTTCCGTATTCATATTTTGCCTCTGAAACATCTTTAATGGCATTGATCTTCATTTCTGTATGTCCTACGACCGGAAGTGCTGCTTCCATTACGCTGGCATCGCCTACAACTACCGGATTGCACAGGTCATATAAAGACTTATCTGCAAATGCTTTTACGGTGATCTCCGGTCCGATGCTGGCCGGATCGCCCATGGTGATACCCACGATCTTCTTTTCGCTCATATCTGCCTCCTGAAAAATGGTATGTTCTCTTGGAATCTTTCTGTATTTACTATACCACATCTACATAAAAATGGTATATGCCAACAAACAGGGCCGGATGCTTCCACCCGGTCCCACTTATCTTACAGCCAAACCAGCTGTACTTATTCTTTTATTATCTATTTACTTATTTCGCTGCTCTGCGCTTATCCTCAAGCTTATGGAGCCATGATACAAAGATCGGACAGCAGATAGCAGTTACGATGATAGCTGCTGTGATCTGGGCAGTTGCTGCTTCAGATACTGCAAGTAAGGTTGCATCTACAGCTGCTACGGATGCAGGAGTTGCTGCTGCGTTTCCTGCGGTTGTACCGATAGCACCGCCAACTTCCGGACGATCCATCTTTAACAGCTTGTATACAAGATATCCTGCAAAACCTGTGATAAGAGTACAGCCAACACCTAAGAGGATTCCAGGAGCACCTGCCTTGATCAGGTTCATGATATTTAAGCCAGCGCCCAGAGGGAATGCGAAGAATGGGATCAGCATAGAAGCACCTGGTTCGCAGAACTTACGGATGTCTTCATCTAAGTTACCCATGATACAGCCAATGATTACAGGAATGATGCAGCCTACAAGTACGGACATCGGGATCTTTGCAACACCAGCAGCGCCTAAAGCTACCATGGTGAAGAAAGGACCATCGTTGATAGAAAGGATAGAAACAGCACCTACGTCTGTTGCATCACCGTACTCACCAGCTAATGCTGCGTACAGACCACCATTGGAGTTTGCCAGGGCACCTACGATTGCCAGTGTGGACAGTCCCAGAAAACCTGCTTCACCAAACAGCTTACCACAGATCAGACCAATGATAATACCCATACCAACTTTAACAGTCGTAATTACAACGCCTTTATAAACGGTAACACCTGCTTTTTTAAAGTTGATGGTTGTTGCGTTACAGAAAATGAACACTGCCAGGATCGGCATTGCACCTGATTTCCAAAGGTATGTAGTAAATGTACCATCAAACATGGTCCATATTGTACCACCAAAGAAAGTGTTGACAATAGCACCTAACAGCAACGGAACTACCATTAAACCACCAGGAATTTTTTTCACGCTTTTCAGAATGTTCATTCTAGTATCCCCCTTATGTTAAATTATATTTTTAATTTTGCAGCGATCAGTCTTAAAACGTTATCTACTGTATAAGCCAGGTTCTCCTTGCTGTGATGACGGCTTATGGAGAAGTCCTGAGGCAGACGGTTAATAGGGAATACGGCAGTTACACCCATTTCGTATACCTTATCGATCTCTGCATCATCTGCACCGCCTACAACAGCGATCACATTTTTAGCCTGTTTCTTTGCACGCTCTGCAATACCGATCACAACCTTACCGCGAAGGCTCTGGGAATCTAGTTTCCCTTCCCCGGTGATAATATAATCAGCATCACTGATCATTTCGTCAAACTTTACAGTATCCAGAACCGTCTGGATACCCATCTGCAGACGGGAACCAAAGAAAGCGATCATGCCTGCTCCCATAGCGCCTGCTGCGCCGGTTCCCGGAACTTCACTGATGTCTTTGCCAATTGCTTCTGTGATGGCACGGCTTAAATTCTTGATACCTTCATCCAGCTCCAGTACCATTGCCTCATCAGCGCCTTTCTGCGGTCCAAAAATGTGGGATGCACCGGTTGGTCCATACATTGGGTTGTCAATATCACACATGGTAACGATCTCAACTTTATTTAAGATCTCTGCCTTGCCGCTTAAGTCGATCTTACAAATATCTGCAGTAGTTCCGCCGGTTGGAACGAATTCTTTTCCGTCTTTGTCATAGAATTTAACGCCAACTGCTGCTGCTGCACCGCAGCCGCCGTCATTGGTACTGGATCCGCCCAATCCTACAATGATCTTTTCCACACCGATTTCAGCTGCTGCTAGGATCAGCTGTCCAACACCATATGTAGTTGTCTTTCTCGGATCCTTGCGGTCTTCTACTAATGGAAGTCCTGCACAGGAAGCCATTTCGATCACTGCGGTCTTACCTTCATTGATCAGTCCATAGTAGGAATCCATATCTTCAAAATATGGATTTTTAACCTTTACAGTTACCTTGCTGCCGCCTAAAGCGGTAATAAATGCATCTACAGAGCCCTCACCTCCGTCTGCTACAGGAACGCAGGCTGTTTCAGCTCCAGGAAAATGTTTTTCTACTTTTTCCTTTGCGATCTCGCAGATCTGCTCAGAACTTAAAGTTCCCTTAAAGGAATCAGGAATGAGAACAAATTTCATGTCTGTCTTGCTCCTTTTTCTTTGTTTCATCTGCCTGGAAACACACCAGAAAACCTGTTTCCAGATAGTTCAGAGTTCAAAGTTGATCTATTACTCTCTGACGATAACAGATACACCATCCGGGATAACAGTTACCTTGTAGTCATCTTTCTTAACAATAGCTTTTGCCTTCTCTAAAGCTTCTTCCATGCTGTGCGCAGGAACCATATGCAGGTCTTCTACTAACTGGTCATCGCAGGAAGATACAAATACTACAGTTGCCTTTAACAGCAATCTTGCAAAGATCTGGGACTGCCACTGGTCGATAATGGTCTCTTCCGGCTTTCTGTCAAGGAAGGTCTTCATCATACGGTTCAGATCCTTCTCATCGCGGAAGGTTTCATGGAAGTATTTTCCGCCGTGTCCGTCAGCTGCCTTGGAAAGCATGATGATAACGCCGCCTTCTTTTACAGTTGCCTCAGCTGCAGTCATACCCTTTACAGACTGATAAATGTTCTGATCCAGAGGATATCCGCCGTTGGTAGAGATAACGATATCTGCCGGAATTGCATCTACCTGGCATTTGGAAGCTAAGAACTCACGTCCAACCCTGTGAGCCAGATCACAGTCACCGGCTACTGCAAAAATAGGATCATGTGCTGCGTCAATAACTACATTTACGATGAAATCCAGTCTTGCTGCTCTTGCTGCATACAGCATATCATTGTGGATCGGGTTTCCTTCAACAACGCCGGTACGTGCATGAGGATCATTAATAAATCCGGAGTTATGGTTGTACATAACAGTCTCGCGGCTTGCAACACCTGGAAGAATACTCTTTCTGCCGCCGGAGAAGCCTGCGAAGAAGTGTGGCTCAATAAAGCCTTCTGCTATTAACAGGTCTGCTTCTGCTGCCAGACGGTTAATGATCAGATTGCCGCCGGATGGAAGCTTGCCAAGGTATATCAGATTGTCCTTGTCATCACAGTCATGAACTATGATCTTCTCATTTGCCATGATCTCAGGGCCAAATTTTGCTGCCAGCTCTTCTTTGGTAGTTGTTCTGTGAAGACCGGTTGAAATAAGAATGGTAATATCTGCATCAGGATTGCCTTTACGGATCTCAGCTAAGATCAGAGGCATCATGATATGGCTTGGAACAGGTCTTGTATGGTCAGAAGAAATAACAACCACCTTCTTCTTTCCAACTGCCATATCGCACAGTCTTGGAGTTCCGATAGGATGCTCCAAAGCATCCTGAACCAGCTCTGCCCCGCTCTTTGGTGCCTTGTAGCTGTGAAGTTCAGATAACAGCACACCTGCCAGATGCTCATCCTCGATCTTTGCTGTTAATTTTTCTTTTCCATAAGGTAATAAAAATTCTTTCATCTCTGCTTCCTCCTGTTTTAAATGATGTTCTCTCGGAATCTTTCTGTACCTGATTTTGTGAGAACATGATGAATGATTGTATCATTTTATACTTCTTTGATCTTGCGCAATGCAAATGCAGCTGCATCATCAGCGCCAAAAGCACCTGCCTTTGTTACCAGCCTCATTCCTTCGTACTTTCCGCCCTTTACCTGCACTAATGGGATACCTACGCGGATCTCAGAAAGGATCTGGGAACCATCTGCTTCAATGTTCATCAGCATTCCAAGGGCTGTATCACCACCTGTAAGGAATACACCGGAAACCTTTACCTGTTCCAGGATCTCCATTGCCAGACGGCCAACTATGGAACGTACCTTATCACCAGTCTCTACAGGACCAAGTCCTAATACCTCACCAGCTTCAAAGGAAAGCTCCAATTCGTTTCTGTCATAGGCTGTATTGGTAAGAAGAATGGTATCTTTACCTGCCTTTAAAGAATCTACCACTTCCTTCAGGTAAGACTCTGTATCCTCTTTTCCGGACAGAATATCATGCATAGGAAGCTTTACCATTTTAATTCCGGCTTCTTCGCAATATTTCATCTGCCGGTTAGTCACAGTGCTTACACTTGCAACCACTCCCAGCGCCGGAAGAGACGGCCGTTCCAGTTCCATCAGATTATCTGCCAGTCCTGCAGTGCCGATATAAAGCACCTTTTTTCCTGCTTTTGCAACTGCCTTTAAAACTTTCTTTAAATCATCATTGCAATCTGCATCGCATACATAAATGCGGCCTTCTGTAAAATCAAGACCATCGCTTCTCACATCCGGGAGTCTTTTTAAAATAACCTTTTCTTCATAATATCTTCCCAGCATCCTTACCAGATTATCTTCTACTACCGGATTCTTAGGGTCGCTGGCAAGTTCCGTGCGGCAGATCTCTACGCCGTTTAAACACTGCACCCCATCTACAGTCGTTCTCTTTAAATCCGGAAGAGCCGGTGCAAAGATCATTAACTCTGGTTTAAAACGTTCATCTACTGCCTTGATCTCTGCTGCAATATTTCCTCTCATGGTGGAATCAACTTTTTTGATCACATAGCGGAAGCTGTCAAAATCCACATCTTCCAGCGCATGGGACACTATCTCATATGCATGATCAGGATGAACCGTTCTGGACTCTGTATCAATGACAATGGATCTGTCTGCCCCCATCGGTTTTCCGCAAAACAGCACTTCTGTTGGAAAACCTCTTCTGCGCAGCTGGACTCCGGTATCATTAGCTCCGGTAAAATCATCTGCAATGATCAGGTATCTTTCTTCCAACCATTTCACCGCCTTTCTAATTGTTTATTTTTGAAACATTTTTATGAGAGTTCATATTTTTTTAGATTTATTTCTTATTTGTTTTATATTCTACACGCTTTTGTCTTTCTATTTCAATGAATTTGTTGTATAATATGTTTAAAATTGTAACACTTCTAAATGTGAGGTGCCCTAAATGATAAAAAAAATCCGTATACTGGGAATTGCCCCCTATAAAGGACTTGCCACTCTTATGAAACAATGTGCCCTGCAGTACCATGAGATCGAGTTTACCGCCTATGCAGGAAGCATGGAACAGGGACTTGCCCTTGCAAAACGCTACAGCGAACATTATGACGTTATCATCTCCCGTGCAAACACAGCCAAGATGATATCCCAGTCTGTGCATATCCCGGTCATCGATATTGGTATTGGCTATTATGATGTACTGCGCTGTATTAAAATGGCCCAGAATACCGGGACCAAATTTGCCCTTTTAGGCTTCCAGTCCCTGACTGTCATCGCAAAAAACCTCTGCGATCTTCTCCAGATCCATGTAGATATTTTCTCTTTCTCCGTAGATAACTGGAAAGGCTCCGGCGATCTTCTGGACCGTATGAAGGAACAGGGCTACAAGACTGTAGTCTGCGATATGATCCCTTATGACCATGCAAAAATGATCGGGCTTACACCTATCCTTCTTACTTCCAGCGCAGAAAGTGTAAAACAGGCCATGGAAAATGCTATTGGCACCTGGCAGCAGTACCAGAGGCTGTGCAATTCCAATGCCATGATGCAGTCCCTGATCCGCAGCAGCTCCAACCAGTATCTGATCCTGGATCTGGAAGGCCGTTGCCATTATTCCACAATCAATGATGAAAAAGAGGAGGAATTTATCCAGATCCTGCAAAAAGAGCTTGGAAAATGCCGCACTTCCTCCAGGCGTTCTTTCTTTATCACCCTGGGAAACCAGTTGTATTCCGTCCGCTCCAGCCTGGCTGAGGAAGGGGATTTTCCTTATATCATCTTCCGCATCATGTTATCCAAGATCCCTTTAAGCCACTCTAAATACGGCATTACCATTATGGATAAAGAACAGGCATTACAACGCTTTATTGAAAGCTTTTACAGCAATACAGAACTATCCCGCAGTGCTGCCGCTGCCATGGATCAGTCAGATTCTTCTTCAGTCCCTCTTATGATCACCGGAGAGATCGGTACAGGCAAAGACCGTGTAGCTTATCTCCACTATGCAAAGAGCCAGTTTAATGATGAACCTCTTTACGTTGTGAACTGTTCCATGTTAAATGATAAAACCTGGAATTTCCTGATCAATCATTACAACTCTCCTTTTACAGACAACGGAAATACCATTTACATCTCCAATCTGGGCGTTTTGTCCCATCAGCGGCAGAAACAGCTGTTATCCATCATACTGGACACCAACCTGCACATCCGCAATCATCTGATCTTTTCCTGTACCCAGGCAAAGGACGGCCATATGCCCCATGCTGCATTAGAGTATACCAATATGCTGGGGTGTGTGCCTCTTCCTATCAAGCCTTTGCGGGAACAGAAAAATGACATTGTTCCTTCAGCCGCCCTTTATATTGATACATTGAATCAGAATCTGGGCCGCCAGGTGGTAGGACTGGAAGACGGGGCCGCAAAGCTTCTTATAGAATATGACTATCCATGTAACCGCACCCAGTTTAAACGTATATTAAAAAAAGCAGTACTGGAAACCAGCACTGCCTATATATCTCGTGATACAATTGAAAAAATATTAAAAGAAGAGTCCGCCTTTTTCCCGGATGACCATGAAGCGCATATAATAACACATTCTAAAGCAGCCACCGAAAAAGAAGGCTTTTCCCTGAACTTAGAACAGCCTCTTGACCGCATCAACCAGGACATTGTCCAGCATATTTTAAACAGCTGCAGTGGAAACCAGACAGCCGCAGCAAAGAAGCTTGGAATCAGCCGGACCACTTTGTGGCGCTATATCAACCGGTGATCTCGTCTTTTTTCTTTAACCCTTTTGTATTCTTCTCCACCAGTCTGCGGGTTACCATAATCTGGTGCCCGCAACCGGTGCATTTTAAGCGAAAATCCGCTCCTACTCTTAAGATCTCCCACTCACTGCTTCCACACGGGTGGGGCTTTTTTAATTTTACGATATCTCCTACTTCATAGTTTAAACGTTCTTCAGGCATATTCTTTTTCTCCTGTCTGTACCAAAATATCTGTTATTCCACAACTGTTCCCAGCACCTTTCCGATGCTGTCAGAGATCACCAGATCTGCCTGGGAATCTCTGGAAGTTACGCTTTTATTGACCAAGACCAGTTTACTGCCTCTGTAATGGTCAATAAGACCTGCTGCCGAATTGCAAGCTTGCTTGCATAAGCACTTTTTCATCCAAATCAGCATATGGTGGAACCATCAAGCTTCTTGTTTTCATGAATATGGAAACAAGAAGATGTAATGGCTGAACTGTAACTAAAATAAAAATAGAAAAATATATTTTTATAGAAAAATCCCGGAATATCGACTATAATAATAATAAAATAGCACACGGGAGGGCAAATGAATGAATATTTACGATCAGATCAAGACCATGAGCGACGAGATGGCAGGTGACCTTACGGCGCAGAGACGTGACTTTCATAAGTACGCGGAGCCAGGCTGGTTCGAGATGAGGACATCGTCCATTATTGCACGGAAACTGACAGAGCTCGGATATGAAGTGCTTGTCGGAGATCAGGTCTGCAAAAAGGATTCCAGAATGGGCGTTCCGTCTGAGGAAAAGTTAGAGGAACAGTATGAGCGTGCCGTTGCCCAGGGAGCGGATCCGGAGTTTGTTAAGTACACAAAGGGAGGAATGACCGGTGTGATCGGAATCCTGCGCTGCGGCGAGGGCCCGACGGTTGCCATGCGGTTTGATATCGATGCCCTCGGCGTATTCGAGGAGCATGATCCGAGCCACAGACCGGCGAAAGAGGGATTTAACTCCGTAAATGAAGGCTTCATGCATGCCTGCGGACATGATGGACATGCCACCATTGGTCTTGGTGTGGCGAAAGTCCTGATGTCTATTAAGGATCAGCTCCATGGAACCGTGAAACTGATCTTCCAGCCGGCAGAAGAGGGTGTCCGCGGTGCGAAATCCATCGTTGATAACGGGCATCTTGACGGTGTGGATTACCTGATCGGCTCTCATGTGACAAATAAGAAAGAGGACGATCCGGCAGTGGTAATTCCGGGAAGCTATGGCTCTCTCGCAACGACAAAATATGATGTGATCTTCCACGGAAAATCTGCCCATGCGGGCGGATCACCGGAGGTTGGACGGAATGTCATGCTGGCAGTCGGAACGGCGATCTTAAACCTTTATGCGATCCCGCGTCACTCCGGCGGCGTGTCCAGAGTAAATGTGGGAACCGTTGTCGCTGGAAGCGGACGGAATGTTATCGCGGACGAGGCGAAGATGGAGATCGAGGTCCGCGGTGAGACCACAGAGATCAACGAGTACATGAAAAATTACGCAGTGAACATTATCGAGAGCGCGGCAAAAATGCACGGATGCACCTGCGAGATGAAGCTTATGGGCGCGGCAAACTCCCTGACGAGCAGTGAAGCGCTGATGGAGCGGGTGAAGAGAGTCTGCGAGGAAGATCTCCATCTGCCGGTTGCGAAGGAAATGAGCAGCAAAAACGGCGGCAGCGAGGATGTCTCCTACATGATGAACCGCGTCCAGGAACAGGGCGGACAGGCGACCTTCATGCGAGTCCTCACCCACGAAGCCGGCCCGGGTCACAGCCGCATCTTCGATATCGACGAGCAGGTTCTTCCGAATGCAGTGAAGATCTTCTGCGGTGTGGTATATGATATTATGCACTAATGGATGAGAAGTGCATGCGATAAAAAGCCAGATAAAAAGAGCTCCGGCCAATTTGCCGGAGCTCTTTTCAGAAATGCGAGAAGGCATCTTTATGCCATGATCTTGCGGAACAGGTCTTTCAGGTCCTCTACGCTGGCGTCCTTCGGGTTGCCCGGTGCGCAGGCATCTGCATGTGCGGACTCTGCAAGGAACGGAAGGTCTTCCTCTTTGATCGCCTCAAGGACAGACGGAATTCCGACATCCGCAGAAAGCTTCTTGACTGCGTCAACAGCTGCTTTCCGGTATTCGTCCTGAGACATGGAATCAACATTTGCAACGCCCATTGCACGTGCGATCTCACGGTATTTCTCGCCGGTACATTCTTGATTATATTCCATAACGATCGGAAGCATCATTGCGCAGGCAACACCGTGCGGGGTATCATAGACAGCACCGAGTGTGTGTGCCATGGAGTGGGCGATACCAAGACCAACATTGGAGAAGCCCATACCGGCAATGTACTGACCGAGAGCCATTCCCTCGCGGCCTTCCTTTGTGTTTGCTACAGCACCGCGCAGAGATCTTGAGATGATCTCGATGGCTTTCAGATGGAACATATCGGTCATTTCCCAGGCAGCCTTTGTTGTATAGCCTTCGATGGCATGGGTCAGGGCATCCATACCGGTGGAAGCGGTAAGTCCCTTCGGCATGGAGGACATCATATCTGGGTCAACGATCGCAATGATCGGCATGTCGTGCGGGTCAACGCATACAAATTTACGCTTTCTTTCGATATCGGTGATAACATAGTTGATCGTAACTTCGGCGGCAGTACCGGCTGTTGTCGGAACGGCGATGATCGGAACACACGGTTTTTTCGTCGGTGCAACACCCTCAAGACTTCTTACATCCTCAAATTCCGGGTTTGCGATGATGATGCCGATCGCTTTGGAGGTATCCATGGAGGAGCCGCCGCCGATGGCGATCAGGTAGTCAGCGCCGGATGCCTTAAAGGCCTCAACACCGTGCTGGACATTCTGGATCGTCGGGTTTGCTTTAATATCGGAGTAGAGCTCGTAGTCAAGACCGTTTGCGGTCAGAATGTCGGTTACTTTGGCGGTAACCTTGAATTTTACGAGATCCGGGTCTGAACATACGAACGCCTTTTTAAAGCCGTGGGCTTTTGCCTCGTTCGCGATCTCCTGAATCGCGCCTGCTCCGTGATAAGATGTCTGATTTAACATAATACGATTTGCCATGATAAAAAACTCCTTCCATGAATATTTGCTCTCAAAAGCTTTCTGTGCCTTTGTTATTATATTAACAAATTTGAAGGGCAAAAAGAAAGTTACAGAAAAGGTCAAGTGTAACACTTTAAGGAAAATCGACATATTGCAAAAGAAAGATATGGAAAAATTGTGCAAAATAACAATAGATCAGGATAGCAGATGAAGCTCAAGAAACAGATCCCGCAGCGCTGCCGGCATCGCGCGGACGAGAAGCCCGGCAAACTGGGACGGGGTCAGGTCCATGCCGCCGAGAACCCACTTTACAGTCATGGTGATAGAGCCCTGACAGTACATTTCGAGAAGAAAATGGATCTCAGGGCTGGCCGGTCTGCCGCTTTTTTCCCGGATCAGATTTTCATAAAAGGCGAGGATCAGCTTAAAATCATGCTCCCGCAGGGAATTCTGCCTGTCATAGCGGAAGGCGGCGGCAAAAAACGCCTTTTCCTCCTGAATATATGTAAATTTTTTCTCCAGACTGTCAAGGACCGTGGTCCCGCGCCCCATATGTGCAAAGGAGCGGGCGAGGAGCTTGTCGAAATACCAGTTGATCAGGTCATATTTATCAAGAAAATTCCGGTAAAAGGTCTGGCGGGTGACGCCGCAGCGCTCTGTGATCTGGCGGACAGTGATCGCATCGACCGGAGTTGTCTTCATGCATTCCTTCATGGCTGCGGCGAGACGGTATTTTGTTTTTTCCCCCTTCATGGCAGGCGTGCTGGATTCGATCATTAAAAGCTCCTTTCTCCGGTATCGCGACCGGTGCTATCGTATTCAGTAAATTCTATCATATTTTTCCCAAGGGAGAAAGTCTTTTTGCTCCGGTTAGCTCCTTCTTCAGATATCATCGGGAAGCGTTCAAAAAAACCCCGTATTATCCGCGATCGAGTCACGCGGATGATACGGGGTTTTTGCTATACCTGAATTAGCTTCAGATGGCTGATACCGAAGGCAGACCGGTTTTTATGAGAGACCGATCACAACGGCAAGGATCACAGCGATGGATCCGAATGCAAACAGGACAGCCTGGAATTTGATCTGGAATTTTGCCCATTTGCCCCAGTCGAGCTTTGCCGCAGCCAGCGCACCTAAGAGGCAGCCGGAGGTTGGAACGATGAAGTTTGTGAAGGCGTCACCAAGCTGGTACGCAACAACAGCAACCTGTCTCTCGACACCGACAAGATCGGCGAGAGGAGCCATGATCGGCATGGTAAGGGCAGCCTGTCCGGAACCGGATACAACGAAGAAGTTGAACACGGACTGGAAGATATACATAAACCATGCGGAGATCACCGGCGGGAAATTCTGCATTCCGTCACTGATGCTGTGAAGGATCGTATTTAAGACCGTACCGTCGGTTGCGCTTGTGCCGCCAAGGATGATGATGATACCCTGCGCCATTCCGACACACATTGCAGCGCCTAAAAGATCGGCGGCACCGTGGTCGAAGGATTTTGCGATATCATTTACTTTCATGTCATTCAGCTTGAATACAACGCCGATGATACCGGAAACGAGACCCATCACGAAGAACTGGGAAGCGATCTCCGGGATATAGTAGCCCTCGCTTACAACGCCCCAGATCGTCCATACCATGCAGGCAGCGACCGTGAGGAGAACAAGCTTGTGACCGAGAGTGAACGGCGGCATCTCATTGCCGTTCTTTGCGAATTCTTTTCTGTATTCTTCGTCAGATTCATACGCAACGGAGAGCTGCGGATCTTTCTTGATCTTTACTGCGTAGCGCATTGTGAAGACGATCGTAAGTCCTGTAAAGAAGATCCATAACGGGATACGGAACCATGCACCGGACATGACCGGAATACCGGCAACACCCTGGGCAACAGCCAGTCCGAACGGATTCTGCCAGGAAGAACCGAAGCCGATCTGTGTAGATACGTAGGAGCACATAATTCCGACAACTGCGTCATATCCCATTGCGATAAACATCGGTACGAGGATCATAACGAACGGGATCGCCTCTTCACCCATACCGAAGACTGCGCCTCCGAGGGAGAACAGGACTACGAGGATCGGGATCAGAAGGATCTCTCGTCCGTTTGTCAAAGCGATGACCCGCATAATGCCGCTTTCTATCGCTCCTGTCCGGAGAACGATACCGAAGGCACCGCCTACGACCAGAATGAAGGCGATGATCCCGACAGCGGTACCATTCTTATCGCCGACGGTCATACCCTCGAATACATAGTTTAAAATTCCCTGACCGCCAAAGTCTTCGGTCCCGAAGATCGGAGCTGCTTTGGTCACCTTATTTCCGTTTTCATCCAGAATATACTGGAAGCTTTCTGGATCCAGAACGGTTCTTGTTTTTTCCACGCCGTTCTGCATATACGTGATTTCTTTTGTGTCGTATTTACCCAACGGGATAAATACGGTGAGCAGAGCCGCGAACAGAATGACACCAAAAATGATGATGTAAGTGTGCGGCATCTGGAAGCCCTTTTTTTTCTCCATGGCTTATCCCCCCATAATTATATTCTCTACCTGTGAAATCCCCCGCACAGGTAGTGTATCTACTATATTAACATAGATTCTGTGATACGTCATCACTCTTTTCCTTTAATCTTGCATATTAATAGGTTTATACAATTTTGAATCGGCATTTTTGGTACTTATGTAACCAAGCAGAAACATAGGTATTGTATTGCTTATCGTACAAAAAGAAAAAAATGTCAGAATATACACAAAATTGGGATTGAAAGGATGAAAAGTTTGTTCACATCTTCTAAAAAGTATGCTATAATAGAGTCACCATCTAAGAAACTAGTGTATGGGACAAAAAGAGCAGCAAGAGGTGATATCATGGTAAAAAAAGAGATGATAGCGATGCTGTTGGCAGGAGGACAGGGAAGCCGTCTCGGTGTGTTAACACAGAAAGTGGCAAAACCGGCCGTCTCCTTCGGCGGAAAGTACAGAATTATTGATTTCCCGCTCAGCAACTGCATCAACTCTGGTGTTGATACTGTGGGAGTATTGACCCAGTACCAGCCCTTACGTTTAAACGCGCACATTGGAATTGGTATTCCGTGGGACTTAGACCGCAATGTCGGCGGCGTTACGGTTCTTCCGCCTTACGAGAGAAGCAAAGGCAGCGACTGGTATACTGGAACCGCAAATGCGATCTACCAGAATCTGGAGTACATGGAGTCCTACAATCCGGAATACGTTCTGATCCTTTCCGGTGACCACATCTACAAAATGGATTATGAGGTCATGCTGGAATATCACAAAGCGAATAATGCGGATGTCACGATTGCCGCTATGCCGGTACCGATCGAGGAAGCAAGCCGTTTCGGAATCCTGATCACGGATGACAACAACCGGATCACGGAATTTGAGGAAAAACCGAAGAATCCGAGAAGCAACCTCGCTTCCATGGGTATTTATATCTTCAGCTGGAAGGCATTAAAGGAAGCTCTTATCAAGCTTTCGGAAGAACCGGGCTGTGACTTTGGAAAGCATGTGATCCCGTACTGCTTCGAGCAGGGCAAACGGATCTTTGCATATGAGTACAATGGCTACTGGAAAGATGTCGGAACCCTCGGTTCCTACTGGGAAGCAAATATGGAGCTCATCGATATTATTCCGGAGTTCAACCTGTATGAGGAATACTGGAAGATCTACACAAAGAGCGACCGTATCCCGCCGCAGTATATCTCTTCTGACGCGAAGATCACAAAATGTATCATCGGAGAGGGTTCTGAGATCTACGGTGAGGTGACGAATTCCGTTATCGGTTCCGGAGTTGTGATCGAGGAGGGCGCCGTGGTCAAGGATTCGATCATCATGCAGGACAGCGTGATCGGAAAAGGTGCCGTGGTCGAAAAGTCCATCATTGCCGAGGACGTAAAGGTTGGAGCTGGGGCACACCTTGGCGTCGGCGAATACGCACCGAGCAAATACGACCAGAAGGTTTACCAGTTTGATCTTGTTACGGTCGGCGAACATTCCGTAATTCCGGAAAACGTAAAGATCGGCAAGAATACAGCAATTTCAGGCGCGACGGCTGCGGAAGATTATCCGAACGGCGAGCTTGAGAGTGGCGGCTACATTATAAAGGCAGGTGGAATCGTATGAGAGCAATCGGTATTGTTTTAGCAGGCGGAAACAGCAAGCGGATGCGCGAACTTTCCAATAAGAGAGCGATCGCGGCGATGCCGATCGCGGGCAGTTTCCGAAGCGTGGATTTTGCGTTAAGCAATATGAGCAACTCTCATATCCAGAGCGTTGCCGTACTGACACAGTATAATTCCCGCTCCTTGAATGAACATTTAAGCTCTTCCAAATGGTGGGATTTCGGAAGAAAACAGGGCGGAATGTATGTATTCACTCCGACGATCACGGCGGAGCACAGCGACTGGTACCGCGGAACAGCAGACGCGCTCTACCAGAATCTGGATTTCTTAAAGAGAAGCCACGAACCATATGTAGTGATCGCTGCCGGAGACGGTATCTATAAGCTGGACTACAATAAGGTTCTGGAATATCATATCGAAAAGAAAGCCGATATCACGGTTGTCTGCAAGGACATGCCGGGCGATGTGGATGTGACCCGCTTCGGTATGGTGAAGACGAACGCGGACGGACGGATCGTTGAGTTTGAGGAGAAGCCGATGGTGGCTGATTCCCACACGATCTCCTGCGGTATCTATGTTGTCCGCCGCCGTCAGCTGATCGAGCTTATTGAGCGCTGCGCGAACGAGGACAGATATGACTTCGTACAGGACATTCTGGTACGCTACAAGGGCCTCAAGCGGATCTATGCGTACAAGCTGAATACATACTGGAACAACATCGCATCCGTCGATGCTTATTACCAGACCAATATGGACTTCTTAAAACCGGAAGTGCGCAGCTACTTCTTTAAGGAGTATCCGGATATCTATTCCAAGGTGGATGATCTTCCGCCGGCAAAATACAATCCGGGCGCGTCCGTGAAGAACAGCCTCGTATCCAGCGGCTGTATCTTAAACGGAACGGTAGAGAATTCTGTTCTGTTTAAGAAGGTCTATATCGGAAACAACTGTATCATCAAGAATTCGATCATCTTAAATGACGTGTATATTGGGGATAATACCGTTATCGAGAACTGCATCGTTGAGAGCCGTGATACGATCCGCGCGAATACGACGTATATCGGAAAGCCGGACGATGTGAAGATCGTGATCGAGAAGAACGAGAGATATACCCTGTAAAAAGGGTGCCGCAGTTCGGAGACGGGATATTCCGGACGGTGCGGCAAAGGCAGAAAGACAGGCATTCAAATATTGACTGGCCGGTGATTACATAAAATCTGTGGGGAGCGCAGATGGGGGAGGTTATTATGCAGGTAACAGATGTACGTGTGAGAAGAATTGAGAAAGAGGGAAAGATGAAGGCGATCGTGTCCATCACACTGGACAACGAGTTTGTGATCCATGATATTAAGGTCATTGAAGGGGAGAAAGGCCTGTTTATCGCGATGCCGAGCAGAAAAGCTGCTGACGGCGAATACCGCGATATCGCCCATCCGATCAATTCCGGAACACGGGACATGATCCAGAGAGTGATCCTCGACAAGTACGAGACAACCACACTGGAGGAAGCGCAGGCAGTTTAGTTTTCCGGGAAACTTGTCCGGAGTGACAGCCTGGCGCAGGTCCTGCAAAAAGATATAGCTGCAGAGAGCGGCTTGTGAATGGGGAAATAGAAAGTCCGCCAAATCGAAAGGTTTGGCGGACTTTTTTTGCGTATTATGATTTCTTATACGATTACATAAGTCCCGGGATCAGAAGCGGAACATATACGATCATGAAGAATACGATGATCAGTCCGATCAGGTACGGGATAACAGATTTGGAGATCCGCTCGATCGGAAGTCCCGTGATACCGGAAGCAACGAAGAGGTTGATGGCAACCGGCGGTGTGATCATACCGATGGCGATACCAACTACGAACAGGATCCCGAAATGTACGGTGCTGATGCCCATGGCCTTGACAAGCGGCAGGAACACCGGGGAAAGAATAATGATCGCGGAGGAGGTCTCCATGAAGACTCCGGCGAGCAGGATGATCAGGGAGATCAGGAACATGATCACATACTTGTTTGTGGAGATTCCCAATACTCCGCTTGCGATGGCTTCCGGGATCTTGTAGTTTGCGAGAACCCAGCCAAACGGACCGCTGCATGCGATGATGATCATGATGACAGCGGATGTCTTTGCACTTCCCTTCATGATCTCAATGAGACCCTTGAAGTCAAGGTCGCGGTAGATAAAGAAGGAAACAAAGATCGCGTAGATAACCGCTACGGCAGCCGCCTCAGACGGTGTGAAGTAACCGGAGAAGATTCCGCCGAGGATGATCAGCGGCATTAAGATTCCCCAGATTGCTTCCTTGAAGGTGTGGAGCACGTTTCCTACAGAGAACGCTTTTCCCTTCGGGTAGTTGAACTTGCGTGCCTGATAGAGGGAGATCGCAACGAGGATCACGCCCATTAAAATTCCCGGGATAAATCCGTTTTTGAAAAGAGTGTTTACGCTGTCCTCAGAGATAACGGCGTATAATACCATCGGAACGGACGGTGGGATAACGACACCGATGGTTCCAGCAGCTGCGATCAGGGCAGCGGCGGAATCTTCACGGTATCCACGTTTCTTTAACTCCGGGATCAGTGTTGCACCGACAGCGGCTGTTGTGGCGGCACCGGAACCGGAGATCGCCGCGAAGAACATGCCTGCGAGGACGGATACGATGGAAAGACCACCCTTTAACATACCAAGTAAGGACTCGGCGAACTCGACGAGCACCTTGGAAACTTTTCCCTTTGCGAGAAGGTCGCCGGCAAAGATGAAGAAGGGGACTGCGATCAGGGAGAAAGAGTCGGTGCTGGCGAACATACGCTGCACGAGGATCAGGAGCTTTACATCGCCTTTTAAGAGGACGAGGAGAGCTGCCGCCGCGATCGCGAATGCGACCGGAACGCCGATCAGAAGCAGAACGATAAAGGAAATGAATAATAATGCTGCCATGTTATGCCTCCTCCTTTCCAAATAAAAGTCCAAGAACCGCGTCAACCGCGTGTACGAGCATGAATCCGCATCCTACCGGAATGCAGAGGTAAATATATTTCATGGGAAGACGCATCGCTGCAGACAGCTGGTTTCCCTGTTTTCCGAAGTATTTCATACCATAGATGATCACGACAACAAAAAGAACTGTGCAGACCACATGGACGAGAAGTTTTAAGACTTTGCTTAATGCGGCCGGAACCATATCCTGAACGAATGTGATGGAGATATGGCCGCTGTGCTTGTATACACAGCTTGCGCCTAAAAATGATGACCAGACTAAAAGGTAACGGGTCGCTTCCTCACTCCAGGAGAGTGCGGTGAATGCCATGCGGCAGACGATCTGTGCGCCGGTGATAACGACCATGGCGCCGAGCATGACAACGATGATGTAGGAACAGATGGTGTCCAGAACATCGCTGAGTTTATGAAAACCTTTAACGAAAGCCAACGGTGTTTCCTCCTTTTTAAATCCTGAGCGGTTACTGCTCACGACAGGCGTTTTCCGCAGCCATGCGTCTGTAAGGGGACGCCGGCGGCAGGTCCTGCAGGTGTGGAAAATGCTTATCGTGAACAGTAACCATGAAATGTGTTTAAGATGGGACCGGCTGCACAGGAGATCCTGGGCAGCCGGGTCAGATCACATGCTGAAATTCCGACTGCGAAAGCAGTGCCAGCGGATATCAGCACAAAAAGTTACGATCCAGAAACCGGGATTACTTTAAAGCATCCTGGATTCTTGTGATGTAGTCAGCGTAATCCGGATATGCATCGTATACGCTCTGAACAGCAGCACGGAAGCTGTCAACATCCGGGTTTTCTACGACTTCCATACCATGATCCTTGATCTCCTGGAGCTGGTCAGCTTCCTGATCAGCAACCCACTGACGCTCGTACTCAGCAGCTTCCTGAGCGGATTCCTCGAAGATCGTCTGAACATCTTCCGGTAAGGATTTGAAGAGGTCATTGCTCATCGTGATGATCGCTGTGGAGTAGGAATGACGGTCAAGTGTTACATATTTCTGGGACTCCCAGAGTTTGTAGGAGTAGATAACGTTGATCGGGTTCTCCTCGCCATCGATGGTGCCCTGCTGAAGAGCTGTTAAAGCGTCGGACCATGCCATCGGAACCGCGTTTACATCAAGAGCCTTGAAGGTAGCTGTGTAAACGTCGTTCTCCATGACACGGAGCTTTAAGCCTGCAACGTCAGCCGCGTTTGTGATCGGCTTCTTGCTGTTTGTGATGTTACGGAAACCACGCTCTGCGTATGCGAGACCCTTTAAGTCAGCATCCTCAAGTGTTCCAAGGAGCTCTTTACCGATCTCACCGTCGAGGATTTTGTAAGCTTCCTCGTTGTTTGCGAACAGGAACGGCATATCGAGAACACCCATAGCGCTGGAGAAGTTTACGAACGGACCGCTTGTGATGATACCCATATCAAGAGTACCCATCTGCATGCTCTCAAGCATGGTACGCTCGTCACCGAGCGCTCCGTTCGGATGGATCTCGATCTCGTAGGCGCCGTTTGTGCGCTCTTTTACGAGCTCAGCGAACTTCTCAGCACATACCTGGAAACTGTCCTGCTCGTTTACGGTCGTACCAAGCTTTATTACGGTTGCGTCTGTGTTTGAAGTCGCTTCCTTGCTCTCAGAAGCGGAAGAATCAGCGGCAGCGGCTGTTGTCTCAGCGGCAGCAGCAGTTGTCTCTGCGGAATTGCTGGAAGAGCCACAGCCTGCCATGGAAAGAACCATAGCGCCTGCCATAACGGCGGATAATAATTTTGCACTTTTTTTCATAATGACCTCCTGAAATCTTTTAGAATAGATTGATTATAAGTATATATCTTAACTGCCCCTCGCAGGTAAGAAACTAAGTAGTGGGTGGTGACGTTGGCAAAGTGCGCGAAAGGAGATTGCTCCGCACGGTGTGCGAAAGGAGATTGCTCCGCACTGCGTGCTCCCGCAATCTCCGCCAGCATTCGTAATCCGGGCTGTCGCCCTGCTTACTCATGCTGGCTTGGTTGTCAAATGTCTGAACATCCTTGCGTGCGAGCACGCAGGCTGTTCAGCCGCTTGACAACGCTTTCTGGCAAAAAAAAACTCCTGTCTCTTATTTTTTAAGAGACAGAAGCGAAACTTCTGCGGTACCACTCTTATTGCTGTCAAAAAAACAGCCTCTCGATCCCGTCGTTTTTCAAATATGAAAAATTAACAGGCAACACGTTAACGGGTGTAAACCGAACCAGCCTACTTGGAACACTTTCAGTGGTTAGCTCCGGGAGGATTGTCTGTAACGCGGTGTCTGCAGCTTTTCACCAGCCAGCTGCTCTCTGAAAGACCTTCGTTAAGAGCGTTCCCATCATCGCAAGGAATATTTAAAACTGCCCTTTATTATAGTCACAGATTTTCAAAAGTCAAGAGAATTTTAAAAAATAAATCGCGTATTGTGAGAAAAATATGATATGATAGATCGTATAGTAAATTTATTTCATAGGAGATATTCCAACAGGTTATTATAGAGAATGGAGGAGGAGAATGAAACCGACCGTCAGTATAATTGTTCCTGTCTACAATGCGGAAAAATTTCTGAACCGCTGTGTGGACAGTATTCTCGGACAGGAATATAGAGATTTTGAACTGATCCTCGTAGATGATGGGAGCAGAGATATGTCAGGCTCGATCTGTGATGCGTATGCGAAGACGGATGAGCGTGTGGTGGTGATCCACAAAGAAAATTCCGGGGTTTCGGATACGAGAAATCAGGGAGTAGAAAGGGCAAAGGGAACGTATCTCCAGTTCGTGGACAGCGATGACTGGCTGACGCCGGATGCGACAAAGCTTATGGTCCGGGCGGCAGAGGAACATGGCTGTGATATGGTGATCTCCGATTTTTACCGTGTCGTTGGGGATATGGTATCCAGAAAAGGGGACATCGAGTCGGACCGCGTGATTGACCGGGAGGAATTCGCGTCCTTTATGATGGAGAATCCGGCGGATTATTACTATGGAGTGCTGTGGAACAAGCTTTACCGGCGCGATCTCGTAAACCGCTTCGGGATCCGGATGGATGCGGAGATCAGCTGGTGCGAGGATTTCATGTTCAATCTGGAGTATGTCCGCTATGCAGAGACATTCTATGCGCTGCGGACACCGGTGTACTATTATGTAAAGACAAAAGGTTCGCTGGTGAACCAGAAGATCAGCATCACGAAGACTGTGAAGATGAAGCTTATGATGTTTGAGTACTACAACAACTTTTATAAGCATGTGCTGGACGAAGAGGATTATGAGAAAAACCGGCTTCAGGTGTACCATTTTCTGGTGGACGCAGCGAAGGACGGCTTTGTTTTTCCGGCATCGATCCCCGGAAACCGGAAGCTCGGAGAGGAGAGGAGCAGTGCGCTGCAGGAGGTGATCTCCGATGATGGGATCATTGTGGATAAATACCGGGACCGGAAACTTCTGGAGAGATATCTGGAGTCGGCGGCATTGAAGCATGATATGACAATGGAGGAACTTTCTCTGCTTTTATATCTGAAGGATGCAAGCCATGAACTGAGCAGAAAGAATCTTGCGGATCTTATGGATCTTAGCCGCGGAGACCTCGCGGTGGCGGTTCAGCGGCTGTCCGCGAAAAAGATGGTGGAGGTAACGGAGCTTCCGCGAAGGCGGGGAACAGAACGAAAGATCCGACTGGAACTTCTTCCGGCATCAGAAGTTGTGATCCCGGATCTTGAGGCGGCGGAGAACGATTACTATCAGGCGAAGTTTGGAAATTTTACAGAGGAAGAGATCAGACAGTATACGCTGCTGGCACGGAAAGTGCGGGAGAACGAGAGGAGTATTTTGCAGCGGGGATAGGAGAAGGCGCATTCGCGAGAAGCTGCGGACTACGTCAGGCAGTCGTACTGGTGTGGAAATACAACGGATAAACATCAAAAATATGGAGATAAAGATGAAAAAAGAAAAAACTTGCAAAATCGTATTCAGTGACATCGACGGCACGCTGCTGACGTCGGACGGACAGATCACGGAGGGAACGAAGGAGATGATCCTGAATCTTGAGAAGAAGGGAATCCCGTTTATCCTGACTTCCGCGCGGTCACCGGAAGGTGTGCGGGTCATTAAGAGAATGCTGGGAAATCATGCACCGATCATTGCGTTCTGCGGCGGGCTGATCCTTGATGATGACGGAAATGAGATCTACAGTAAGATGATTCCGTTAAAACGGGCACTGGAACTGAAGGCGATGCTGGATAAGGATTTTCCGGCTGTTGCCTGTAATACCTTCGGCGGCGAGAAGTGGATCGTGGATGACCGGGACAATTGGAGAGAGCAGTGGGAAGAGAAAATCGTGGGATTTCCGGCTGAAATTGGATCTATTAAAGATACATTTGAAATAGAAGGCGGAATTCATAAATTTCTCCTCATGGGAGATCCGGACGTGATGACAAAGCTGGCGGCGGTTCTGGCGAGAGATTTCTCCGACCTCCAGTCTGCGGCCTCCAACCCGGAATATCTGGAGATCACGGCAGCGGGCGTGGAAAAGTCGGAAGGTTTGAAGACGCTCTGTGGAAAACTCGGAATCTCCCCGGAAGAGGCAGCGGCCTTCGGTGACGGCGAGAGCGATCTTTCCATGATGCATGCGGCAGGATTTGGCGCGGCGATGGGAAATGCGCCGGAGAATGTGCGGAGGCGGGCACCGATGGTGATCGGGAAGAATGATGAGGAAGGGCTGCTGAAGAGGCTGAAAGAGATATTTAAGGACTGAGAAAAATTGAAGAAATAATTAAAAAAACAGACCCATTTGATACAAATCCAGAAATCAAGTGAGCCTGTTTTTTAACCGAATCAAGTAAGTCCCCTGCTTCAATTGCGAAAAGCAATAAGCAGTGGGTGGGGACTTGCTTGTATCAGGAGGAGTGCAAGCTCCTTCTGATAAACTGCGGAGCAGTTATTCGGTTATGAGCAAGTAGCGAAGCGGATTGCGAATATCCGCTTGACTTACCAATATCCGAGCTACAGAAGATGTTTCAAAAACTCAACCGTATTACTTCTGTTTCTTCACCGCATTTCTCACCGCCTCCGTTGTCCACTGACAAAGCTCAGCGATCTTGAAATCCTGATACCGTCGCATAGTCGTGAGGATCCTGTCCCCGATGGGCTTGATATAGCTGTCATCGATGACCTCCAGACCGATCATGATCGCCAGTGCGTTCAGTACCGGGGCTGCGGTACAGTCCGCATCCTGACCTTCCATGGCGATGATGTGGCAGGTTTCCTTAAAGTCCATATTTCCGAACCAGAGGGCAATGACTTCTGCCGCCGCGTTCGGGTAGGCGTGGATCCAGTTGTACTCTTTGTAGCGCTCCTCGCAGGCCGCCCATACCGGCTCCCAGGAAGAACTTTCCTTGCAGAGATCCAGCGCATGCTTTACGACCGCGTAGTATTCGCTCTTATGCGGGATCATGCCCACAGCTTTCTCAACAACGGTCCGGATATGGTCCTCCGTGAAAGCGAGAGAGGTGAGCAGGGCGTTGAAGATCCCGCCCAGCATGCCATTGTTGGAGTGGGAGACGATGGAATCGTCCGCGGCGAGTCTTGCAGCGAGTTTCGGGTTTCCGGGTGCTAACATTCCGTGAAGCGGGGTGCGCATCTGCGCTCCGATCCAGTCGTAAAAGTAGTTGTTTGTTGTGCCGCTCTCTGGCGGAAGAAGCCCGCGGCGGAGATTTTCGATGGCCGTCTTCTCGGCGGAATATCCGTCGGAGATCAGCTCCAGCCATTTGTAGGCAACGTCGGCAGGCGTGATGTCATAGCCTTTTTCGATGAATCCGTCGAGATAGGCGATTTCGTAGGTGATATCATCGTTGTATGTCTCCGGGCGGCGGAGATATCCGTAGACCTCGCCGAAGCGTTTGCGGATCTGTTCCGTGGTATAACCTTCGATCTGGGTTCCAAGGCAGCCGCCGATGAGCTGTCCCATCCATCCTGCGGTGACTTTCTTTGCAAAGTCATCGGAAAAGACGTCATAGGGCGCTGCAGGGCCGAAATCAGCCTCTTTTTCTACATCCGCGAAGGTACGGTAGGTGTTGTAGCTCCAGTAAGGGGAGGCGGGATCCTTCGGCGCTTCATTCAGTGCGTGGAAGATCTTCGCGGTAGCCACCTGAATCGCGGCTCCGTCCTTTTCCTCGGACGCATTCAGGCCTTCCTCCATGAATTTCTCAGCTTCCGTCACATCATATCCACGGTTGTGCATGCTCTGCACCGCGGCGATCACCACGTCGCAGGGCGCTTTGGATCCCGGAACCTTATTGTCCCAGTCGTGGAAAAGCTGTTTGTCGGAGGCGCGGCCGGCTTCCGTGTAGGCCATCCAGTCCGCCTCATTGTCGTCGTGAAGCTCCGGCGGAACGGCGTCCGCCGTCAGCTTATGTTCAAATTCCCATGCTTTCATAAAGAATCTCCTTCATTTTAGTTGTAAATGTTCCTTCCCGGTTCTGTCGCAGATAAGACCATCAACTTTTCTTTTTCCCCGACATACTTCTCTTCGAATAAATTCCGATCGCGATCATCGTAACCACGTAAGGAATCGTCTGAATAAGCTGGGATGGCAGATTTAACATCTGAAGCCGTACGGCCAGTGAATCTGCCATACCGAAGATCAGTACCGAGCAGGCGATCTTCCATGGAATACCGAGACCCATAGATTCCGCCGCCATTCCGATCCATCCGCGTCCGGCGATCATGTCTCTTGAGAAGAAGGAAACATAACCCATGGACATGTATGCTCCGCCGATCCCGGCGAGACAGCCGGCGATGAGAAGGGCGATGTATTTATATTTCATGACGTTTAAGCCTACGGATTTTGCGGCACTCTCATTCTCACCGACAGCGCGGATCCGCAGCCCGACGGTAGTCTTCCAGAAAAAGACTGTGAGGACGATCACGAGGATCAGCCCGAGATAAGTCAGGACATTATGTCCGGAGATAATGGCACCGAGAATCGGGATATCTTTGATAAGCGGAATCTTGATCTCCGGCATCACCGGACTCTTTAAACTCTGGGTGGAACCTTTATTTCCGGTCAGATAATAGGTCGTAAAGACTGTGAGACCGCCGGACAAAGTATTTAACGCAATTCCGGCGAGCACCGGGTTTGTATTCAGGATCAGCGTAAAGTATCCAAACACGAAAGCCAGCACCACGCCGACTGCCATTGCGAATATCACGCCGCCCAGAGCGCTGTGGGTAAAGTAACCGCCGACAGGTCCCGCAAGGGCACAGCTTAACATGATTCCCTCAGTTCCGATGGGATCGATGCCGCCTTTCACGAAGACCATGCAGGCCATGGCCGCGAACAGGATCGGAGTCATCACACGGATCGAGGTAAAGAGGAAGTCAGGGGAAAGAATCACACTCCAGATATTCATGCCTGTACCTCCTTTTTCGCTGCAGCTTCGAATTCTTTTGTCTCTTTGATGATGAGTTTCTTCTTATATCCGCTGAGGATCGCGGTGGCGGAGATCAGAAGAACCATGACTGCCTGAATGATGTTTACGATCTCAAACGGGATATCGGAATTTCTGGACATGATATCCGCGCCGATCCGCAGGTAAGATAAAAACAGTGCTGCGAACGGGACATACTGTACCTTCCGTCTGGCGACGATGGCGATCAGAACACCGTCCCAGCCATATCCCGGGAGTGCGGAATACTGGAAGCGCTGGTACATGCCGAAAAGCTCCGCAGCGCCGCCGAGTCCCGCCAGCATACCACCCAGAATCTGGGTCAGGATGATCATGAGGCCGGAGTTGATGCCCGCGTAGTTTGCCATATTGAAGTTTTCGCCCACAAGGTTTGCCTTAAAGCCGAAGGGTGTCCGGTTTACGATGACCCAGATCACGAGGACAGTCACAAGGGCGATGATCGTACCGGAGTTGATCCGCGTGCCGGTGATGATCTTGCTTAGAGTGCATCCTTCCGGAAATTTGTAGGAATAGTTGGAGTTCTGGGTCGGATCATAGAAGAAGGTGGTGATGATCCAGAGTCCGACGTACAGGCAGGTGTAATTGAGCATCAGGGAAGTCACGAGTTCATTGGAGCCGGTCTTTACCTTCATGATGCCCGGGATAAAGCAAATAAATCCGCCTGCGACCGCCGCAGCCGCCATGGCCACGATCAGTGCCGTTTTTCCGGAAAGCCCGAGTCCCAGTGCAGCCGCGCAGGCTGCGACGGCGCCGATAAAGAACGCACCTTCCATGGACAGGTTGAACAGTCCCGGCTTAAAGAGGATGATGACGGCAAGACCTGTGAACATTAACGGGGTCATGCCTTCGACTACGTTTCCGAAACGGCGAACAGAGGTCAGCGGCCCGAAAATGAAATCTCCGAGGGCAGAGAGAGGCTGATTGCTGATCAGAAGGATGATCGCGAACACGATCACGAGTGAGATCAGGATGGCGATCATCGTCCGCAGCATTTCTACATAGGATGAGAGAGGTTTTTTCTGTTTCATGCGTTCATTTCCTCCTGACGTTTCAGTCCGAGCATGTAGTTTCCGAGCTCGAACTCATCAACTTTTTTCGCGTCCTCGAAGTAGGCGGCAGCCTGTCCGCCGCACATGACGAGAATGCTGTCGGAGAGCTCCATGATCTCGTTTAAGTCCGCGGAGATCAGGATAACGCCCTTTCCGGCATCGCGCTGTTCAATGATCTTTTTCCAGATAAACTCGTTGGCACCCACATCGATGCCCCGGGTCGGCTGGTTGGCGATCAGAAGCTTCGGGTCAGAGGAAAATTCCCTTGCGACTACGACCTTCTGCATATTTCCGCCGGACAGCATACCGATCGGCTGATCGTCATTCTGGCAGAGGACGCCGAAGTCGCTGATAAGTTTATCTGCCCGTTCATGGATATTTTTATAATTGAGAAGTCCGTGTTTTTTTAACAGCGGGCTGTCGATGATGTCTGCGATCATGTTGCCCCAGAGGCTGATGTTTCCGGCCGCTCCGGTTTTGATACGGTCCTCGGGGATATAGGAAATTCCGTCATCGCGGATCGCGCGGATGGATTTTCCAAGGATTTCTTTCCCGTCAAAGAGGATACTGCCTTTGACACCGGAGTAGAAACCGAAGATCGCCTCGGCGAGTTCATTCTGTCCGTTTCCCTCAACTCCTGCGATACCTAAGATCTGGCCCTTTTTCAGTGAAAAGGAGACATGGTCCAGGAGCTTTCGTCCTTCTTTATTTTCATAGGTCAGATCAGTGACTTTTAAGAGCGTGTCACCGAATTCTGCTGGCTTTTTATTCATTTTCAGGATGACATCGCGGCCCACCATGAAGCGGGAGATATCTTCTTCTGTCGCGTTGGCGACCGGGATCGATCCCACTGTCCGTCCGGCACGGAGGACTGTGATATTGTCGCAGATCTGCATGACTTCGCGGATTTTGTGGGAGATGAAGATGATCGTGTGATCATTTTTCTTTAGTAAAAGAAGCTGTTCAAAGAGTTCGTCTGTCTCCTGTGGCGTCAAAACTGCGGTCGGCTCATCTAAGATCAGGAGCTTCGCCCCGCGGAGCAGGACTTTTAAGATCTCGACCTTCTGTTTCTGGCTGACGGAGAGCTCTCCAACGACAGCCATCGGATCGATCTTTAAGTTGTACTTTTTGGCGGTTTCCTCCACCGCCCGGATCGCTTTTTCCTTGTCGATCATGATCCCGTTTTTCGGTTCCATGCCGAGGATCACGTTCTCATATACCCGTAGAGAATCCACGAGCATGAAGTGCTGATGCACCATTCCAATTCCGAGACGGATCGTGTCAGCGGCGCTTTTTGGCTGGATCTTGTTTCCCTCGAAGATGATATCGCCCTCAGTGGCGTCCTCGTCACCGAACAGGATCTTCATCAGGGTACTTTTTCCGGCACCGTTCTCACCCATCAGGGCATGGATCTCACCTTCCCGGACAGAAAAGCTGACATCCCTGTTGGCCATGACACCGTTGGGGTAGATCTTTGTGATATGTTCCATTTTCAGGATCTCTTTGCCCATACGGATCCTCCTTTCTTATAAAAGCCAAGGGGACTTGTTGACAAGTCCCCTGATGTACTCGATATTCTGGGAAAATGAACTGTTTCAGACAGATTCCTCAGATGATTTACATAAAATATCACAGCAGGTTTCGAGTGGATCTGCCGGATATGGTTGAACATTCGGCATTTTCCGGCAGTGAGCAAAACTTTATCTGTCGTGGCTGAATGATAGGTACTGGTGAAGTTACGGAGCTACAGAATCAATAAGAGCCTGAACTTCGTTCTGGTCAGCATCGCCGAGAGCAGTCGGGATCTCGATCTTTCCGTCGAGAACTTCCTGTTTCTTCTCCTCGATTGTCTTTTTGATCTCGTCCGGAACATTCTTCTGGAAGTACTCGTTGTCAGCAAGACCTGCACCGTTTTCCTTTAAACCAAGGAATTCACATTTGCCGTAAGGAACCGTTCCCTCTTCTTCCATTTCAGCCATTCTCACGAGGGAATCGCCGACATTCTTTAATACGGAAGAAAGGATCACGTTTGCCTTTGCCTCATCGGAACCGGAGAACAGCATTGCCTGATCAGAGTCAACGCCGATGATGTATTTGCCCATCTCAGCAGCAGCCTCTACGCAGCCAAGTCCGGCCTGCTCAGCAGCCGGGAAGATAATATCAACGCCCTGATTGTACTGGGCGATAGCTGTCTCTTTACCCTTTGCGGTATCATCCCAGGAACCGATGTAGGAAACGTATACCTTGATATCCGGGTCAACAGATTTTGCGCCTGCGATGTATCCAACAAGGAAGTCAGTAATGATCGGGTGCTCGGAACCGCCGACGAAACCGATCTTCTTGTCTTCATTTGCGTTTGGCATGTCTTTGGATTCTGTTACAAGTGCTGCGAGAACGCCGGCAAGGTAGCTGCCCTCGTTCTGTTTGTAGCTGATGGCGTAAAGGTTCGGCCACTTGCCCTCTTCCATATCAGAGTCGAACATAACGAATTTCTGATCCGGGAATTCTTCCGCAACCTGCTCGATGACCTCAGCGGAGGAAGATCCGTTGGAAATGATAACATCGTATTTTCCTTCCTCAGCGAGATCCTGGAATGTCGGCTCCCACTTTGTCTGGTCACGGCCGATCTCGATAACCTTTATCTCGCAGCCAAGATCGGAAGCAATCTTTTCCATACCTGCGTTTGCAGAATCGTTGAAGGATTTATCACCTAACTGTCCTGTACATACGAATACAAAGGACGGCTTCTTTGCGTCTGTCTCAGTAGCGGCAGCAGTTGTCTCAGCATCAGCTTTTGCGCTTTCAGCGGCAGCAGTTGTAGCTGCAGTATCAGTTTTTCCTCCGCACGCAGTGAGCAGCAGTCCGGCTGCTAAGAATAATGCGGTAGCTTTCATGGTCTTTTTCATGTTTTCCTCCTGTTTTTCGGTTTGTCCTCCGGAGAATATGACCACCGGAGAACAGATTTGATTTTTTTCATGGGCATACTATACCAAATTTGTGCAAATCAGACAATGAATATAGTGAAAAAAGTGAAAAATCGTTAAGAAATTAACAATGACGGCAGTTGTGCCCCACAATGGCCGATGATATAATGAAAATGTGTGAAAAGGAACACAGACAGCATATGCAATATGGAAGACAGGATGGTAAGGCTATGAAAGGGAAGCTTTTAACAGGCGTGGGTTTGCTGCTGATCGCGGCGGCTCTTTTTCTTACTGTTTATAATATAAGAGAATCAGACCGGGCCGGAGCAGAGTCAGAGGAGATGGTGGTCCGGATGGAGTCACTGACAGCAGCTCTGCCGGAGCGGCTGGAGACGGAGAAAAAGGAACTGGTGCCGGAATATAAGAAGAATCCGGAGATGGAAATGCCGACTGTGGAGGTAAACGGACAGGAATGCGTGGGGATGATCGAGATTCCTGCGCTGGAGCTCAAGCTTCCGGTCATCAGCGAGTGGAGCGACGCGAAGCTCAAGAAAGCCCCCTGCCGGTACAGTGGCTCCGCGTATTTAAAGAACATGATCATTGCCGGACATAATTACCGCACTCACTTTTCCGGCATCAAACGCCTGAATCCGGGCGATTCCGTAGTATTCACAGATGCGGACGGAAATGTATTTTCCTATGAAGTGGCGGAGATCGAGACGGTTGGCGGTTACGACATCGAAAAGATGGAAGCCGGGGACTGGGATCTGACACTGTTTACCTGCACGAATAAGGGGAAGGCGCGGGCTGCGGTGAGATGCAGGGAGATTGAGGAATAGAACATGTAGACCGATGGGAATCCGAATAGTGCAGAAAGTATGGATTTTCAGTGAGATTGTATCAAGAAAATAGAGTATACGGGTATAAAGGGGCTGTGAGACGAAAACTCTGGCCGAGGAACGCCTTCTCGCCATGGCAGTTCCGGAGTTTCCTCTTTTAAAAGGACGCACATCGCTGCATCTGCAGGAGCTCTCGGAACAGCCCCTGATCCTGTCCCACCGGTTTTAGAAATATATCGCCTCGAAGTTTGAGGAGGCGGGACTTGTCTGCGATATCTACCTTGCCTGTGAGGATGCAAGGACCGCGATCACGATGGCGGAACGGGGAATGGGGATCGCGATCCTGCCGACTTCGATGCTGGAACTTTCTGATAAGCTGAAAGCATGTGAGGTCTGTGATGCCGATTTTACAACAGAGGTCCTTCTCGCCTGGAGAAAAAGTCGAATTTCGTCGGAAATACAGGAATTTCTGAAATTTTGGAATTAAGAAATGTATTCGTGGAATGCATGAATCTTGAAAAATAATCTTGCAATCAGCTTTTGCAGGCAGATTATACGAGTAATTTTCTGAAAAGTATGCCATAATGAGAAATAATGAAAAACTTCATATTGTGAAACATGTCAGGTAAAGAGAGTCTGACAGAACAGGAGAAGAATCGTTCATGAAGTATGATTTGGAACATTATGGGAAATATTTAACAGAATGCGAGAAAAGTAAAAATACGATCGAAAAGTATCTGAGGGATGTGCGGACTTTCCTGATATTTTCAGGAGAACGGGAGCTGAGCAAGGAGATCATCTTAGACTATAAAAAGCTCCTCGTAGAAAAATACCGGACGTCCAGCGTAAATTCCATGCTGATCGCGGTAAATGGATATCTGAGCTGGATCGGCCGGGACGATCTCCGGGTACGTGTGTGCAGAACACAGAGACGGATCTTTCGCGAGGAGGAGAGGGAACTGACGCGCGAAGAGTACCAGAGACTTCTTATGACCGCGAAACGGGAGAATCGCGAGCGCCTGTTCTGCATCCTTCAGACCATCGCGGGAACGGGGATGCGGATCGGAGAATTAAAATATCTGACAGCGGAGACTCTAAAGGAGCGAAAGATACGGATCGACTTTAAGGGCAAGGTTCGGATCATCCTGATTCCAAGGTCCCTTCTGATCCTTTTGAAAAACTACTGTCGAAAACAGAAGATCAAGGAGGGAAGTATTTTCCGCTCAAGGAACGGGAGACCGCTGGACCGGAGAAATATATGGACGGAGATGAAAAGTCTCTGCGAGAAGGCAAAGGTGGCAGCAAGCAAAGTGTTCCCGCATAATCTGAGACATCTCTTCGCGAGATGCTTTTACGAAAAGGAACACGACCTCGCGCGGCTGGCAGATTATCTTGGACACAGCAGCATTGAGACAACAAGACGGTATACGATGATCACAAGCGAGGAGGCCTGCGCAAAGGATTTAGAGCTGGGACTGGTCCAAAGGGAGGAAGGGGGATCGGAAGGTAAAAAGGTAATATGGAACAAATGAGAAAAATAGAGGATCCATTTACGACATAATGTGTATTATGTCATAACGAATCCCCCTTGTATTCATATATATACATAAAAATAATATCACGAAAAACCTTTGTTTTCAATGGATATTCCGGGTTTTTTGCTTTTTTGCGTTTTTTTAACATGATTTTCCAAAAAACATACAGTCCGGGAAGTAGATTCGCAGACTGGACACTCTTTCAAATTAGCTTTAGAAAGTGTAAGAACCATGTAAATTCTATGTAAAAACGATGCATATTCTTTTAAGAAAAGCCGTTCATGACATAATACACATTATGTCATGGACGGCTTTTTTGGATGAAAAAATGTATGATCGGAGAACGATACGGAAGTCTCGTGATAATTGAAAAAG